>Ga0070735_10000016_pt1 | contig 235993 bp, 190 predicted proteins | sample Coa_R1_FD_66443 | JGI IMG/M metagenome (GOLD analysis project Ga0070735, IMG submission 66443) | Surface soil microbial communities from Centralia Pennsylvania, which are recovering from an underground coalmine fire - Coalmine... | ecosystem: Environmental > Terrestrial > Soil > Unclassified ... | reverse complement strand
TTACTTCCGCACGACGGACGTCACGGGTGTGGCGCAGTTGCCGGAAGGGATGGAGATGGTGATGCCGGGCGACAACGTTTCGTTGGCGGTCGAGCTGATCACTCCGGTGGCCATGGACAAGGGCTTACGGTTCGCGATTCGCGAAGGCGGACGCACCGTCGGGGCCGGCACCGTTACGGAAGTCCTGGAATAGAATCGGGAGGGTCGAAAGATGCCACGTGAGATCATTACCTTCCAGTGCACCGAGTGCAAGCGGAAGAACTACAGCAAGACGAAGAACAAGAAGACCACGACAGAACGCCTGGAGTTAAGCAAGTTCTGTCCGGCGTGCCGGAAGCACCAGCCGCATAAGGAAATTAAATAGTAGGATGTAGGTGTAGGAAAGAGCGCTTTCCGAAACCTGACAGCCTGGACTTCTCATTAAGGGGCATAGGCTAACGGTAAACCAGCGGTCTCCAAAACCGCCTTTGGGGGTTCGAATCCCTCTGCCCCTGCCAAGGAATTATCGGAATGAAAAGTATGGCAATAGCGCGAGCACAAATGGCAGACGACGAGAACAATCAGCAAAGCTTGGTGCAGCGGGCATCGGGTTGGCCGGCGCAGGTGAGGGACTACATCACCGAGCTCCAGATGGAGATGCGGCGCGTCACCTGGCCGAGCTGGAAGCAGGTGCGTGCGACCACGATCGTGGTCCTCCTATCGGTGTTCGCGTTTGCGGCGTATTTTTACGTCGTGGACAGTATCGTGGCCTCGATCATCAACAAGATTCTGACTGCCCTCACCCACTAAGAAGGGGCTCATTGATGCAAGACGAAGAAGACAACAACCCACCCGAAGAGGTTGCGAGCGACGAGACCGAGGTGTCGCGGGCCAGTAACGGGGCGGTGTCCCCGGAGCCCGAACCACAGTCTCTCGTAGACGATCCCACCAAGAACTGGTACATCATCCACACTTACTCCGGCTTTGAGCAGAAGGTCGCCGACTCTTTGCGAAGCCGCTCACAAGCGTTTGGCTTTGCCGATAAGATCGGGCAGATTCTGATTCCGACGGAAGAGGTGGTGGAACTGCGAAACGGTAAGAAGGTCACCAGCAAGCGGCTTCTCTATCCCGGCTACGTACTAGTGCAGATGGAGATGAACGACCAACTCTGGCACGAGGTGAAGAATACGCCTCGGGTGACCGGTTTCGTCGGCGGCGGCAACAACCCCGTTCCGCTGAGCGCCGACGAGGTGAATCAGATTCTCTATCGCCAGGCAACCGCCGCGGAGCGCCCGCGTCCAAAACTCACGTTCGAGAAGAACGAGACCGTTCGCATCAACGACGGTCCCTTCGCCAACTTCTCGGGCAAGGTCGACGAAGTCAACACCGAGCGCAATACGCTACGCGTGCTCGTAACGATTTTCGGCCGCGCAACGCCGGTCGAACTGGATTTCCTGCAAGTAGAAAAGATATAGGATTCGTATCGCATGGCTAAGAAAGTCACCGCACAGGTAAAGTTACAGATCCCCGCCGGCAAGGCCACTCCCGCGCCTCCGGTCGGTACGGCGCTTGGTCCGCAGGGCGTCAACATTATGGAGTTCTGCAAGGCGTTCAACGCCAAGACCTCCGCCAAGGACCAGGAAGGCCTGATCATTCCCGTCGTCATCACGATCTTTTCCGATCGCTCGTTCACGTTCATCACCAAGACTCCGCCGGTTCCGGTGCTGATCAAGCGCGCCGTCAATCTGGCAAAGGGATCGGCCGAGCCAAACAAGACCAAGGTGGGCAAGATCACCGAGAAGCAGGTCGAGGAAATCGCGAAGATCAAGATGCCCGATCTAAACTGTTTCGATCTGGAATCGGCTGTTCGCAGCGTCAAGGGAACAGCCCGCAGCATGGGCGTCGATGTTGCGTAAGGTTGGGCAGGCATTCAGCCTGCCCATGCTTGTTCTTGGGATCTGCCTCTGTCAAGAAGGATCTGGCCGCTGGACAAAGAGCGAGATCGTCGAGCCCGCCGCGCTTGCGAAAGAAGTGCAGTCCGCGAAGCCCCCCGCAGTCATCTGCGTTGCCTTTCCGGTCCTCTATCGCGCGAAGCACATTGTGCATGCCGTGCTGGCGGGACCAGGGTTGAAGCCCGAGGGTCTGGCTGATCTGAAGAAGGCGGTCGCCAATCTGCCTAAGGACGCAGACATCGTGATCTACTGCGGCTGCTGTCCGATGGAGAAGTGCCCCAACATCCGGCCCGCTTATCGAACCCTTAAGGAACTCGGATTCACACACGTGCGCGTGCTTGATATTCCTACGAACATGCACACGGATTGGTACATGAAGAACTATCCGTCGGAGCCGGCGGCGACCGACGTACCAGCCCAACGATAGTGACTTACCGGTTCGCTGCCACCCATTCTTCAAACTGCAGGGGCGGCGGAATAACGGGCGTGTAAGTAGTGGCCAGGGATAGTCTTTTGGCCATCATGTCAATGTAGCGGATCTGGTAGGCTTCCCACTGATGGTACTTCTCTTGGGCTTCTCGCCCTTCGGCAATCGCGGGAGCTAGTGTAGTCAGAGCGATCGCCAAAGTAAGCGCAGCCTGGGCTTGCGGTATCGGGATCTTGGGACTCACCGCGAACGAGGCGGTCAGGCGGGCAATATACGCGCGGATCGTCAGGCGGGCCGCTATCTTACCAGCCGCTCTCTTTGCGCCTTGCGCAACGGCGATCCTCGCGATCATTTCCTCGACTGCAACCGTTCCTTCCTTCGACAGATAGGCGTAAGCCGCTCGATATGCCCCGGGGTTCTTCGCAAGAAACAGGATCAGATTCTTCCATGCCTGTTCTTGTGCCGCCCCCTGGGCGGCGGCGTATATGCCAAGCAGCCTGAAGTACTCATCCAGTAGTGGATCCATGGGTCTCTCCTCTCGTCCGAAGGCAGTTTTGAACCGCCTCTACCTACATCGCGCGAACACGGAAGAGACCCCATCATCGTTTCGTTACAAAATCGTCTTATTCCTCCCGCAGCGCTAATATCGGGTCGACTTGTGTCGCCTTACGCGCGGGAAGATAGCTGGCGAGTAGGGCGGCTCCCAAAAGCAAGGCGGCGACCGCCCCGAGCGTCGCCGGATCACCGGGCCTGACTTCAAAAAGCTGCGACGTCAGTAGGCGCGTCAGGAAGACCGCGGCCAACGTGCCCAGCGCGAGGCCTGCGATCACCAGACGGCCGCTCTGTACCAGCACCATGGCCCGAATCGCGCGCGCCGTGGCCCCCAGTGCCATACGGATACCCATCTCGTGCGTGCGGCGCGAAACGGTGTAGGCCAAAACTCCGTATAACCCGACAAGGGCGAGCAGCAGCGCCAGGGCCGCGAAGAATCCGAAGATCACCGCGAAGAAGCGTTCCTGCCAGATGGAGCGAGTCACCACGTCCCTCATCGTCAGAATGCGGCTGACCGCGATATTGCGGTCGACCGAGGCTATGCGCGCACGCAGCACCTTCGCGGGGTCGGTCATTTCGCCTGACGTGCGCACGAGATAAGCCATGCTGCCGAATTCAAATTCACCTTCGGGCAGATACACCGAGTTGCTCGGCAGCATCCGTAAAGTCGAATTATGCGCGACCCCGGCAACTCCGATGATGGTGTGCCAGGGCTCGTTCCACTCGGGCGGTCCGTAGCGGACGCGCTTGCCGATGGCGCTCCTGCCAGGCCAGTAGTGCCTGGCGATATTCACGTCGACAATCGTGACCAGCGGATTCTTCGCGTCGCCATCGTCGAAATCCCGCCCTTCGAGAATGGGAATACCGAGCGTCTGGAAATATCCCGGCGTCACCACGGTCTGGTTGATCATTGGTGCGTCCTTCAGGCCCAAGAGTGGCGCTCCTTCCACCGTGAAGCTGCGGCTCCATCCGTCGAGCAGCGGTACGGTGTTGGCCCCAGCGGCGGAAATCGCCCCCGGTAGCGATCCTAATTCCCGGCGTATCTGGCGCACCACCTGAACGGCCGCCGGCCCGTTTGGATAGCGCGAGGCCGGCACGGCGGTCTGCATCGTCACGACGTTCTCGGTGCGAAAGCCCGGGTTCAGCCGGCTAAGCTTCCAGAAGGTCACGATCATCAGACCAGCGCCGGCCAGCAGCAGCACTGACATCGCGACCTCAGCCACCACCAGCGCACTCCGGAAGCGAGCCTTGGCTCCTCCCGCAGTGGCGCCTCGGCCGCCGTCCTTCAGCGCCTCGATCACATTCAAGCGCGAGGCGGACCATGCGGGGACCGCGCCCGCGAGGAGGGCCGTACCCGCCGTAATCGCGATTACAAAAGCGGCGATGCGCACGTCGGGAGTGAATTGCATCCAGTCCGGGAAGCCTTGGGGAACCAAAGCGGTCAGTGTTGGGACCGCGGCCCAGGCCAGCAGCACGCCTCCCATCGCACCCGCTGTTCCCAGTAGCACACTTTCGACGACGAACTGCCGGATCAGCCGAGCTCGCGACGCACCTAACGAACCGCGCACCGCGATTTCCCGCGTGCGCGCGGAGACCTTCACCAGCAGGAGATTCGTAATATTGGCACACGCGATCAGGAGCACAAAGGCCACGGCCCCCAGGAGAGCCATCAACAAAGGCTTCACCTGCTGTGTATCGCGGACGCGATAGGGCGACACGTTTACGGTCTGTCCGTAATTTTCGGTTGGATGTTCACGGATGATCTGCTGCATGATGCCGCGGAGATCGTCCTGGGCGCGTTCCACCGTGGCGCCCGGGCGCAGACGCGCAATGCCCTCCAGCCCGTGGTCCGTCCGCGAGTTATGTTTCGGGTCGAGTTGGAGCGGCATCCACAACTCGGCCACGTCCGGGAAGTGGAAACCGCGGGGCATCACGCCTACCACGCGCGACTGTGACGAACCAACGCCGATAGACTTGCCGATGATGTCCCGGTCCGCGCCATATCGACGCCGCCAAAGGTCTTCGCTGAGGATGACGGTTGACGGCGCATTGACTCGATCCTCTTCCGGTGTGAAGGTGCGCCCCATCAGCGGTTGTACGCCGAGGATGCGGAATAGCGGCTCCGTTCCCTGGCCCAACGGAACGCGCTCAGCATCCATGTCGCCGCGTAAAGTCGCGAGGCCGGAACCGAACATGGCGATATCCCGCAGTGTGCGGTTGCGGGCGCCGAAATCGAGGTAGTTGGGATAGGCGATTGCCCCGCTGAGGTTCTGGTGTTTCGCAACCTCTTCCACATAGACCAGCGATTCCTGGTGCGGGTAGGGGAGCGGCCGCAAGAGCATGCCGTTCACGAGGGTAAAGATGGTAACGGTGGACCCGATGCCCAGGGCGAGCACCAGAATTGCCACCAGGGTTGTCATCCTTTCACGGCGCAGTGTGCGCAGCGCATAAACGAGGTCGTGACGGATCATGTGATATTGCTCCTTGGGGGCGTCAATCAGGACACCGAGGTACAGGTTCAAAAGAGTGCCAAAGCCTGGTCCCTCACGCAGGCAATCGTCTAGAGTGCGGCACATTTCGTCGGCGAAATGATCGCGGAACTCCGACGGATACAACCACAACAGGCCGCGATAGAAGCGCAGAGCTGGAGCCGGGCGCTGCATACTAGAGCCGTTTGGGCACGAGACCCGTTGCGCGAGCGTCGGCCAGGAGCCGCTCCAGCCGGCTCGCTTCTGCTGCAGCCACCTTGCGGCCAAACGTGGTGAGACGGTAATACCGTCGTCGTTCGTCATCATTGCCGCGGGCAGGCCTCTCGTCGAGCTCTTCAATAAAGCCGTCCTCCAGCATGCGGTGGATGGCGCTGTAGAGCGAGCTGGGGCGCAGGCGAATTCGGCCGTCGGTGCGGCTTGCGATGTCCTGCATGATGGAGTAGCCGTGGCGGTCGTGGTCGGCGAGCGCTACCAGAATGTGAAAGGTGTCCTTGTGGAGAGGGAGGAGGTCCTCTGGGTCGGCTTTCGGCACCCTTCAACTATACCATTTTGTGGTATACCAGGAAATGGCGCAGTCTAACGGCGGAAACGAGTCTCGTCCTTGAAGGATTCGAGGGTGTTGTAGACAATCGGGCAGTATGTCGCACGATCGACAAACTGCCACATCCGGCTGGTGATGGAGCCTGCTCCTCGAACCAGGTGCGGGAAATCGATGCACGTCTGGGGGCGCGCTTCATAAACCGTGCACTCGTTGCCGGAAAGAAATATGCAGCCGGTGTTGGTGCGTTTGAGGATCAGACCCTCCTCGTCGCTCACGGTGGTGTAGTCGCGGAGGAACTGCTCTCGTTTGATCCGCAGGAACTTCGCGAGTTTATCGACGTCGCGCTCCAGCAGAGTCACGGTAGCGACGCGACAACAGTTGGCACAGGTAGTGCAGTCGATCTGCTCCTCGATCTCCTGGGCGACTTTCCGGAAGCGCCGCTCGACGAAATCGTGCGACTTCAGATAGCGGCGGAAATGGAGGTTTTCGTCCCGCTTCTTTTCTCCGAGCCGCCGGATCTGAACGAGGTCAGTGATCATTGACCATCAGGTTATCCGATCTGCGTTCATCTGCGTGTAGCGGTTACTCCTGTCGTTCCCGGCCCAACCCTCCGATCAAAGAGAAGAGTCGCGGAAAAATGCACCTTCAGAACTGCAGGACAGCGGCTCCCCGGATTTGATCGTGCTTTAACGTGTTCAGCGCCGCGTTGGCCTCGCTCATCGCGAATAGCTGCGTCTCGGTTCGAATTGGGATCGTTGCTGCCAACTTCAGGAAGTCCTCACCGTCCTTTCGCGTATTGTTTGCGACGCTACGAATCAGTCGTTCGTGATACAGCAGATCGTAGCCGAACTGTGGAATCGGGCTCATATGGATGCCTCCGCAGATCACAGCACCGCCCTTCTTCAGAGTCTTCAACGCTGCCGGGACCAGTTCGCCGGCGGGCGCAAAGATGATCGCCGCATCGAGTTTCTGGGGTGGCTGGTCAAACGACGTTCCGGCCCAGACTGCCCCCAACTCGAGCGCCAATTGCGCGTGGCGCTGTTCGCGGGTGAGCGCGTACACCTCGACGCCCCAATAGCGTGCCACCTGAATCGCAACATGGGCCGCAGCCCCAAATCCGTACAGTCCGAGTCGCGCGCCCCGGCTCACTCCCGAGAGGCGCAAACAGCGGAAACCGATGATGCCGGCGCAGAGCAGCGGGGCGGCGTGAAGATCGGGAAAGCCTTCCGGGATCGTGTAGACGAAGTGGTCGGGCGCGAGCACATACTCGCCATAGCCGCCGTTCACTGTGTAGCCGGTGAATTCGGGAGCATCACAGAGATTCTCCTGGTCGTGGCGGCAATACTCGCAGACGCCGTCAGTCCGATGCAGCCAGGCCACTCCAACGCGATCGCCTTTTTCGTGGCGCCTGGCCTCCGGGCCTCGCGCTTCCACTGTCCCGACCACCTGGTGCCCGGGGATCACGGGCGACTTTCGCGGCGCCAGTTCGCCCTCGACCACGTGCAAATCAGTTCGGCACACTCCGCAGGCATGCACCCGGATCAGCAGTTGATCGGCCGACGGCTCCGGTGTTTCAACGTCTGTCCACTCCAATGGATTGCTCTCCACGGGGCGCGGTTCGCGCAGGATCGCTGCTTTCATCCATTTACAATGGTAGTTCTATGAGTGCTGTGCCGACTGACGAGTTCTACCGCATCCAGAAGCTGCCGCCATATGTTTTTGCCGTTATCAACGAGCTGCGGGCAAAGGCCCGCGCGGCACAGATGGATGTGATCGATCTGGGCATGGGCAATCCCGATGGCTCGACGCCCAAGCCGGTAGTTGACAAGCTGATCGAAGCGGTCAAGAATCCCAAGAATCATCGCTACTCGATGTCCCGCGGCATTCCCCGGCTGCGCGACGAAATTGTGCGGCACTACCGAAAAGGCTACGGAGTCGAACTCGATCCCGAAACCGAGGCGATCGTCACGATCGGAGCGAAGGATGCTGTCGCGCATCTGCTGTTCGCAGTGATCGGACCGGGCGATACAGTCGTCTCGCCGAACCCGTGTTACCCGATTCACCAGTACGGCGTGATCATGGCGGAAGGGCATGCCTGCATGCTTCCGATGCCCGATCCGGCGACTTTTCTGAACCGCCTGGAGGACCTCTACCAGCGCAACAGTAAGCCGCCCAAGATGGTCCTGATTTCATTTCCGCACAATCCAACAACGCAGTGCGTGGAACTCGATTTCTTCAAGGAGGTCGTCGCGCTGGCGCATCGATACGGAACCATCGTGGTGCATGATTTCGCATACGCCGATATCTGCTTCGACGGCTACAAGGCGCCGAGCATCCTCGAGGTGGAAGGCGCCAAAGAAGTCGCGGTGGAGATCTATTCGATGTCGAAGAGCTTCAACATGGCGGGTTGGCGCGTCGGTTACTGCCTTGGAAATCGGAGGGTAATTGGCGCCCTGGCACGGATCAAGAGCTACCTCGATTATGGAGTCTTTCAGCCGATTCAGATCGCTTCGATTATTGCGCTGCGGGAGTGCCAGGCAGAGACGGCAAAAATCTCTCACGCGTATCAGCGGCGGCGCGACGTGCTCGTGCGGGGCTTGAATCGCTCGGGATGGCCGGTCGAATCCCCTCGGGGATCCATGTTCGTGTGGGCCCCGATTCCCGAGCAGTTCCGGGCTATGGGATCGCTGGAATTTGCAAAGACGCTGATCGATAAGGCGCTCGTCGCTGTGTCGCCCGGCATTGGGTTTGGGCCTATGGGTGAGGGGTTCGTGCGGTTTGGGCTCGTGGAAAACGAGCACCGCATCCGGCAGGCGGTCAAGTCGATTCAGCGGTTCATGAAAACAGAGTCGGCCTGAAGGCCGGTGTCACGCACCCGTGTAAAGCAGGCTGAACGCCTGCTCCGTCCTTCCACATCCTCCAAATCTTCGAGGGACGCGAAGAATCAGAGGCTGTGCAATACCATTGCTCATCGACTTTTGCGGACCGGCGATCCATCACGACAGGGCTGAAGGGACTCACTCGTACCGCAACGCGACCATCGGATCGCACCGCGTGGCCCGCCGGGCCGGTACGATACTGGCGACTGCCGCGACTCCCGCCAGCAACAATGCCATGGCGGCGAACGTCAAGGGATCGAACGCGTCAATCCCAAACAGCAACCCCCGAATCAGGCGCGTGAGAATCAAAGCCCCCGCCGCGCCTGCCGCGACTCCAGCGACGGCCAAGGTCATTCCATGACGCAAGACTAGTCCGGTCACGTCCGCCGCACTTGCCCCCAATGCCATACGAATTCCAAATTCGGTGGTCCTTCGCGTCACGGCATAAGAAATGACGCCATACAGACCCACCGCCGCCAGGATCAGGGCCGTCATCGAAAACAGGCTGAGAAGGGTAGTCAGGAATCGCGGACGCGATCGGGCGCCCGCCATCACTTCATCCATCGTCAGCACCTGCGCGACCGGCAGTGCCGGATCGATGGCGTGGATCGCCGATCGTACCGGACTGACCAAGGATTTGGGATCTCCCGCAGCCTTGACAACGACGTAAGCCTGAAGCGTCGAATAGCCTTCCTGCTGATACGGAAAGAAAAGCTCCGTGCCGGCGGGCAGATCAAGCGCGGAGTTCTTTACGTCCGCCACGACACCGACGATGGTCCTCCAGGGATCGGTAACGCCAGAACGCACCCGTCGGCCGATCGGGCTCCGATTCCCGTAGAACATGCGAGCCATCGCCTGGTTCACGATCACCGTAGGGGCTCCGCCCTTACCATCGCGCTCGTCGAAAAACCTCCCTTCCACCAGTCGCATCCCCATCGTCTCGAAGAAATGATCTCCCGTGTTTTGCCAATAGTCGATGTTTTGCATCGGGCCGCCCCGCACCATTACGAAATTCTCGATCTGCGTGTCGTTGGCCTGGATTGCCCGCTGCGGCGGAAGGCCGCTCATCATGGTGACGGATTGCACCCCGGGTATCGCCGCGACGCCTTGCTGCACGTTCTGCCAGAAACGAGTGATGTTTTCGCCCTTCGGATAGACGGTTTGCGGAAGGTTGACGCGCATCGTGAGCAGGCGATCCGGCTCAAACCCGGGGTTGACGTCCGCCAGTTTCCAGAACGCCCGAATCATCAGCCCGGTTCCAATGAGAAGCACGAGCGCAAGCGCCAGTTCGGCTGAAACCAGCACCGATCGGAAACGATTTGAGGCGACCGATCCGGAAGAACGCCCGCTTGCCGCCTTGAGCGCGTCGTGTAGTGTTCCAGCGGTGATGTGAGCGAGCGGTGCGAACCCGAAAACGACCGCCGTAAGCAGACAAACGCCTAGCGTCACTGCGAGTACCGCGGGGTCGACACTCACCTCCGAAGCGCGAGGGATGTTCGCGCGCCCGGCAGAGATTAATGTCCTCAGGGTGGCGACGGCCGCCAGTACGCCGAGCGCCCCTCCAGCGAGCGACAAAAGCAGACCCTCGGCGATAAACTGGCGAGTGAGTTGAGCCAACCCGGCCCCGAGTGCTTTGCGAATGGCAATCTCGCGCTGGCGCGCCTCTGCCCGCGCCAGCAGAAGATTCGCCACGTTGACGCAAGCGATCAGCAGCACGAACCCAACCGCGCCCATCAGGGTCCATAGCGCCGGGCGAATCGCCCGAACCACCTCATCCTGAAGAGCGTAAGTCACGATCGTGTGGACCTTCGGATCGAACGGATGGTTCTTCGGCCCCACCCGGTCTATCGACTGGCGGACGTGCAGCGCAATTTCATCCGTGGCCTGGTGCAGCGTCACACCGGGCTTCAGTCGACCCAGCAAGGAAAGGAAGTGGCCGCCGCGCCGCTTCGGATCGGGAGGGCCGAGTTGAAAAGCCTCCCAGAGTTCGGGCGGATTCAGATCGCCAGGCGGGAACGTGAAGTCAGGCGCCATGACGCCGATGATGTTGGCGTTCTGCCCATTGACCTGCACAACACGTCCGAGGATCGAAGCGTCGGCTCCGAAAGCTCGTAGCCACAATCCGTGTGAGATCACAACAGTCAGCGGCGCGCCGGGATCATCGTCGCTTGGCGAGATCGTGCGGCCCAACGCCGGCGAAACCCCTAACGAATGGAAAAGGCCGCCCGTGATAAAACAGCTATTCACGCGAATCGGCTCCGCTGCGCCTGCAAGATTGGTGCCGGCAGTGAGCCAGGCGTCCATCGATTCCCACGAATTCAACTCGTGCGAAAGTTCGTAAAATTCCGGCACTGAAACTGCGAAGCGCCGCAGGCCACCATTCGGAAACGTAGGAAATTCAGTGTATAGCCGATAGAGGCGGCCGGGTTCGCGATAGTTAAGGGGCCGCAGCAACACAGCATGAACGACGCTAAAGATGGCCGTATTCAAACCAATACCGAGCGCCAGGCACAACACCGCCGCAATCGTGAACGTGGGATTCGCGACGAGAATCCTCGCCGCGTATCGAAGATCCTTCAGAAAGGACGCCATAGCTCTCCTATCTTCCTATTTCGGGTTCGGGGATCATGCCCATTCAGGTTCAACGTGCTTCGCCGGCGAACGGTTTCGCAGGAATCGAAGCCGCCACGTTGTCCGAATACTGACGTAGAAGTGTCCTTTTCTGCTCTTTCCCCAAACACTCTCGCCCCTATACCGACGTTTGCGATCCTATAATCGTTTGGTAATGCGTTGCCGCTGGAGCCTGATTCCATTCGCTGTGCTCATTTCTGCGTCCGGTAGCCCGCAAATCAACCGGCCCGCGCTTCTTCCATCCTCCACCCGCACAGAAAAATTGCCCGACGGGAAATCGGCAGCCTTCCCTATCCAACTCGGTGCGAACGAAACAACCGAACTCGAACTGGTAGAAATTCACGGTCTCGCGGGTTGGCTCTCGGTGGTTGCGGCAGACGGTAGTGAACTCGTCGAGGCGGATTTTGAGCAGCGCATATCTACCGCCAGGAACCTGTTGATTCCACCGGGCGCAGTGACGATCCGAATCGAACCGGTTCAGCACGGCTCTGCGGAACGTACCTTCGAGCTGCATATTGGCGCAGCCCACGTGATTACCCCGCTGGATCGTACCCGGCTGGAGGCCGAGAAACTGCTTGGTGAAGGGGAACATCTATCGCGCGAGCAAAAGCGGGGCAATGTTGACCCGGCAATTCTGGCTTTCCAGAAGTCCGCGATGCTTTGGAAACAGCTCTCGGACAAGACCCGCGAGGCTACCGCTGTCCTGGATCTGGGTTCCATCCGGATCGCTAAAGCAGACTACAAAACCGCACTCGAGGATAGCCAGCACGCATTGGATCTATGGACCGCCATCCAGGATCGCAATGGGATGGCATCGGCCCTCAATGAAATCGCCGTTTTGTACGTTTTCAGGGAACAGCAGAAGAAGGCAGACGAAGCCGTTTCCCAGGCAATCGAGCTGGCGCGCTCGTCCCGTGACGATCGAAACCTGGCTCGAGGTTTGATGATTCGGGCCGACATCCGCTCCCGTCGCGGGGAAAACGATCAGGCTCGCGCCGACTACCTCGAAGCGCTGCAACTCACACGGAGCGAAGGCGACCGATTGGCTGAAGCCGACGCCCTCAGCTACCTCGCCACTCTCGAACACGATTTGGGGCGGTTTGACGAGTCTGTACAGCATGGCACGCTTGCCCTCGCTATCGACCGCGAGGAGGACGACAAAGCGGGAACGGGTTCCTGTCTGGTCCGATTAAGCACGATTTATGCCAGCCGGGGTGAATTTACCCAAGCCATTGCCTACGGAGAAGAAGCTCTCCCATTGCTGAAAGACTTTTCGTCCGTGTCGAGATACGGGAACGCGCTCTACAACGTCGCCTCTTACTACCTGCACGTCGACAACTTTTCCCGGGCCTTGGACGACTATGCGGAGGCACTGGCCATCTTCCGCAAAGCTGGAACTGTTCTTGGCCAGGCTTATGTGCTCAGCGGCCTGGCGCATGCTCACCTGTTGCTGGGCGATACCGATAAGTCGGACGGCCTCTATCGCGAGTCGGCCGCTGAATTCCACAAGGCTTCCAATAAACAAGGTGAGGTGACGGCATTACTCGCGCTCGGAGGAATCGCGCGGCGCCGCCATCAGTTCTCGAAAGCACTCGAACTGGAGCAGCAGGCACTGACGACGGCGCGGGACGCCGGGTTACGGCGGTCCGAGGAATCGGCCTTGGCCAATACCGCTGAGACGCAGTTTCAAGCCCGGGATTTTGCGGCGTCCGCTAAAGCTGCCGCGGAGAAACTCGATTTAATTCAAAAAGCGGGTTCGACGGAACAGGAGGAACGGGCAAACGCCTTGTATCAGCAGGGCCGGGCACTGCAATCCTTGCGTGAGTACGACCGCGCCAAAGAGTCGTTGGAACAGGCGCTCGCTCAGTACGAGAGGCTTGGGACAATCCGGCCGGCGGCGGATGTGCTTTATGAACTGGCGCTCCTGGACACGAAGACCGGACATCTTCAAGAAGCACATTCCCGGATTGCGCAGGCGCTGGATCGGCTGGAGTCGGTTGGCGCGGGGGCGGGAACCGCTGAGACGCGTATGCTTTTTGCGGCCTCGCACCGCAGATGCTACGACCTCGCCATCGACGTAGCGATGCAGTTGCACGACAGCGCGGGAGCGTTCGAGCTCAGCGAGCGGGGACGCGCGCGGGGATTGATTGATTTGATCCGCGGACGTCGGCTGGACATACGTGCCGGCGTGGATTCCGCGCTGCTCGAACAGGAGCGCAGAATCGAGGAAAAGCTCGATTCGAATCAGGATCGGCTCACGCGTCTGTCGGCCGGCGCGCACGACCCCGCCGCGGAGCAACAGATCAGGAGACAGATCGAAACTCTCGCCGAAGAATATCGCGGCGTCGAGGCCCGCATTCGTGCGAGCAGCCCTCGCTATACGTCCCTGGTGCAGCCGCGCAATCTGTCCACCACGGAAGTGCAGTCGCGTCTGCTTGATCGGAATACCGCTCTGGTCGAGTTCTGGCTGGCGGATGAGCGCAGCTATGCCTGGCTGGTGACCAAGAGCGGCTGTCGTGGATTCGAACTGCCGTCGCGGGAGAAAGTGGAAGCGCTGGCGCGGCGCGCCTATGATGCTCTCAACGCCCGCAATGCGAGTGCGCAGGAAAGCTTCGAGCAAAAACAGCAGCGGATCAGCGCCGCCGACCAGGAATTCGCGAAGGTTTCGGAGCAGTTGAGCAGCATGCTGCTGGGCAGGCTGACGGGCCTGGAAACCGTCACCCGCTTGTGGATCGTCAGTGACGGTGCTTTGGAATACCTGCCGTTTGCAGCGTTTCCCATGCCCGGGACCGGACGCCCGCTGGTCGCAACGCACGAAATTGTGCGGCTGCCATCCGCTCTGGCGCTCTCTGAAATCCGGCAGGAGATCGCCGGGAGACCACGGCCCGAGGAACTCGCTGCGGTGTTTGCCGACCCCGTATTCCAAACCGACGATGAACGTGTTGCTCGCCCGCGAACCGCTCAGGTAACAGATGCGGCGGACGTGACCCGCGCCGCGGCAGATGTCGATCTTGCCCATCTGCCCCGTCTCTATTTCTCGCGTCAGGAGGCGGACGCAATTCGGAGTCTCGCGGGCGGGCGTGGGGTTCGCGAAGATCTGGATTTCGACGCCAGCCGCGCCGAAGCCGAGAAACCGGCACTGTCGAAGTTCCAGGTGATTCACTTCGCCAGCCACGCGCTTCTCGACAGCAAACATCCGGAGCTTTCCGGCATCGTACTTTCGATGGTGAACCGCGAAGGCGAGCACGTCGATGGCTTTCTGCGATTGCACGATATTTACAACTTGCATCTCAATGCCGATTTGGTAACCCTGAGCGCCTGCCAGACAGCCCTCGGCCAGGAGGTTCGCAGCGAAGGCATGGTGGGGCTGACGCGCGGGTTGATGTATGCCGGCGCCCCGCAGGTACTGGCCAGTCTTTGGAGCGTCCGGGATCAGGCTACCTCCGAATTGATGCGCCGATTCTATGAAGGGCTGTTCGAGCTCCATCTCACACCCGAGGCGGCACTGCGGCGGGCGCAACTCGGGATGATGCAGGACCGTCGCTGGCCGCAACCTTACTATTGGGCCGCTTTTACGGTGGAGGGGTCCAGGTGATCCTGGTTAAGGCTGGCCGAAGTAGCCATTAATATCCAGAATCACGTTGGTCGCGCTCGGAACGAACACGTCAATTCCTCCTGCCGAACCCGCCGGCACAATTGCGGCGTTAGCGATGATCTGCCCCTGCAAGTCGTTTAAGGTTGACACGACCGGCTGGGTCTGACCGGCGGGCCAAGTGCTCAGATAGAGCAGCGATCCTGGCGGCACGGCGGTCATATTGAACGAATACGCCTGCGCGGTTGCCGGAATATTGCAGGAACTGCTCTGAACGGGGAACATACGCGTCGTCCCCGCGGCGAGCTGCGGCCCGCCCAAAGGTCCGGCCGCGCCGCGTGTGTCCGCCACACGACATGGCGTGAACGGATGGAAGTACAGAGCACCGGGGCCGCCGGGAGGCGCGAAGTATCCGTTGATATCGATAATCACGTTGCTCGGATTACTCACAAACACGCTGATCGCCCCACCGCTGCCCGCCGGTACGACCGCTGCATTGGCGGCAATCTGCCCCTGCAGCGCGTTTAGAGTCGATACAGTGGGCTGCGTTTGCCCGGCTGGCCATGTTGTCAGGAAAGTGAGCGGCCCAGGCGGTACGACCGTCATGTTCAGCGAGTACGCCTGCGCCGCTGCCGGAATGGCGCAGGAGCTCTGCGGCACGGTAAAGCTGCGCGTTTGACCGGCGCTCATCGACGGAGGTCCGAACTGTCCGCTGAAGCCCGGCCCGCCTCGCGTATCGGCAATGCGGCACGGTGTCACCGGATAGAACGCCAGCCCCGATGCCGCCGGCGGTGCGAAGTAGCCGTTAATGTCGATGATCACATCGGTCACGTCGGTGACGAACACGTTGACTGCTCCTCCTGTCCCGGCCGGCACGATGGCGGCATTCGCGAGAATCGCCCCATTGGAGGAATTCAGCGTGGAGACCACCGGTTGCGTTTGTCCAGCCGGCCAAATGGTGAGATAGCCCAGAGTCGCCGCGGGAACCGCCGTTATATTCAACGAATACGCCTGCGCGTTGGATGGTATGTGGCAGCCGCTCGAAGGGATAGGAAAGCTACGGGTCTGCAGGGCGTTCATTGTGGGCGGCCCGAACTGTCCGCTGAATCCCTGCCCGGGGCGTGTGTCGGCGACGCGGCAAGGCGTCACGGGGAAGAAGGCGAGCCCGGTCGGCGCGCCTCCGGTAATCGTCGTGGAATCCGTCGCGCTCGCGGCGGCTGATCCGCCTCCCGACACCGAAACGCTATTCACTAACGGCGAACCGGCATTCGCGGCGACATTCACGACCACAGTGATGGGCGCGTAACTGGAGCCTCCGGCCAGCGAATCACTACGCGAGCAGGTATTGGCGCCCGCTGTGCAGGTCCATCCGCTGCCCGACATCGACGCCAGCGTCAGGCCCGATGGCACTGTCTCCGTGACCGTCACGGTTCCGCTGGTTGTCCCGGCGCCGGCGGTGTTTGCCACGGTAACGGTATATGTCCCACCCTGCTGCCCCTGCATGAAATTACCCGCGTGCGCCTTCGTGATGCTGAGCACGGCAGGTGGAGGGCCAGAACCGGCAATAATCGTCGAATCGGTAGTGCTGGAAGTGGCTGATCCTCCGCCCGAGACGCTGGCCACGTTCACCTGAGGAGACGCAGCATTCCCGCTCACATTCACGTTGAGCGTAATCGGGTCGTAAACCGAGCCACCAGCCAAAGCGTCGTTACGTGTGCAGGTAATGCCGGAACACGTCCAGCCGTTTCCCGTCATTGAAACAAGGGTCAGGCCGGGGGGCAGCGTATCCGTTACAGTGACGATTCCAGCCACGGGAGCGGCATTGGAGGCATTTGAGACTGTGATTGTGTAGGTCGCGCCCTGCTGTCCCTGATTGAAATTCCCGGTATGTGTCAGAGCAATGCCTAGTGTGGGAGGGTTGGAATAAAGCCGCGGATTGATCGAGCTCACCATCGCCATCACCGTGAACTTCTGAGCTACGGCTAAACCGGAAACGCCGTTGTGATTCCAATCGGCGACCGCAAACCCGGTAACGTTGGCTCCCGACCTGAAGTAACTCGGGGCCTGAAACGTCCCGTCGCCATTTCCTAGCTGATACACAGACTCAATGGAGTCGCCCACAACGAGATCGGGAACACCATCGCCGTTCAAATCGACCAAGGCCACAGCTCCCCCCGACGCCGGCGTGCTGAACGGTGTGAGTTGCCGGAATGTACCGTTGCCGTTGCCCAGCAGCACCACTATCGAAGTGTTGCCCTGAGAACTCAGAAGGGAGACCACCAGGTCGGGTTTGCCGTCGCCGTTCACGTCGCCAACAGCCATCGCCTGGGGAAATCCTGCCGGCGATCCCACCTGGAGCAAGGAGGCGGGCCGGAATGTGCCGTCGCCAACGCCAGTCAGAATCCCTATCGCTCCGGCGCTCGAGAAGTTGAAATTCGCGCCACCGGCACAGACCGCGAGGTCCATCTTGCCATCTCCGTTGAAGTCGCCTGTGCCTGTGCAATAGACGGAGAAATTGCCGACCGCGTAATTCACCGCCGCGCCCAGGACCCCGCCGCCTCTATTGATCAGCACGGAAACGCCGCCGCTGCCGGAGCCGGTTGGATCTGCCTGATATCCTGCCGCCACGTCCGGCTTTCCGTCGCCATTAAAGTCGGCAACAACGACTCCGCTCGGTGGGGTGTTCGTGAAGCCACCGGGATAGCCGCCGATTGCGTAGCTCGTCTGCGTTCCGAGAGTGCCACCGCCGTTGCCGAGAGCGACGTCCAGAGTGCCTCCAAAGCTGCCATTGTTGGCAGTGAACATCGACGACGCCACCACATCCGGCTTTCCATCGCCGTTGAGATCGGCCGTCGCGAGCGTCACGGCCTGCGAACCGGATTGTAGGGGATAATTGACCGGAGTGTTGAACTCGCCCTGAGGATTCCGCAGAAGAACCGAGATGCTCCCTGCAGCGACGATCATATCGGGGTAGCCGTCGCCGTTCAGATCTGCCGCTGCGATGCCGTCGGCGATCCCCGGCATGGCGTGGAGTTGAGGCGATGCAGCAATACCGCCCGTATTCAACGGAATGATCGTTAACTCGCCCGCTACTCCATCGATACTGGTCAGCACAAATCCACCACTGCCGTCAGCCACAGGAGCGAAGTTCAGCGGTTCAGCTCCGGTCACATTCTGCACTGGCGCCTGGAAGGTTCCATCGCCGTTGCCGAAGAGGAACGAAATGCTGTTGTAGCCTTCGTTGGCGACCATCAGGTCGAGCTTGCCGTCACCATTGAGATCCATGAATGTTAGGTACGTTGCCGACCGGGCTCCGCCTGCGTACGGAACAGCCGCCCTGAATGTCCCATCCCCATTCCCAAGGAGGACATCAATGGTGCCGCCCTGGCTTGCTACGGCCAGGTCGATCTTACCGTCGCCACTCCAATCTCCGGCGACAATGGACTCGGGATCGGCTGCGACACTGTACGACGTCGGCGAACCAAACGTGCCGTTGCCATTGCCGAGCAGCACCGAAATCGTGCGATTCGTCAGATTCCCAACGGCGATATCTGGTTTGCCGTCGCCGTTGAAGTCGGCGCTGTACATAGCAACCGGAGTGGCGCCGGCATTGATGGGGGGCCCGACGGTAAATGTGCCATCCCCTTTCCCCAGAAGGATCGTGATGTTCCCTCCCGCATCCGTATCCAGGTTGCCGAAATTACTTACCGCCAGATCTGCGATTCCGTCCCCGTTGAAATCCGCTGTGATCAGATGCTGCGGATTCGGACCCACAGTGTACTCGCCTGCGGGCTGAGGTATGGTCGCGCCCGGGCTGAGAATGCCAGTCTGAACGGTCGTGTCCGTCGTCTGTGCGACAACCTGGCTTCCGCTGGCGAGCGATGCGACCGCCAGGCCCTCGGACCCATACCCCATTGTCTGAGCCGGTGCAAGAACCAGTGCAAACGGCGATCTGTAATCGGGTGCTCCAAAACCAACGAATGATAACGTGATCTCTTGGAAGTCCGATAGTAGCTTGGAGCAGTCGGCGCCTGAATCTCGCACGAACGCCGTTTTAGTTTTGCCAGATGGAAGCGTCAGGCTGAGGATGGTGCAGCCTTCATCGGGTCTATAAAAGAGTCTTGTAACGATGGTCCCTTTGGGAAGCACTAACACGTTTTTCCCTAAATCGATGACGTAGTCCACTGGCGGTGTATCGCCGATGCAGGGAAGAGCAGAGCAAAGAATGGCGAGAAAGAATACTATTCTGCGAAACATCTCAACCTGCTATGTCGGGAAGCGCCGAATCATCACGCGGTTTCTGAGCACAAAGTTCTGTTAGGATCTAGGATTCGGTCCGTCCTCAATGACCGATACCGAAGACCAGCAGATTCCTCCAGGTCGAAAGCGCCGGGAACTAAATCGGCAGACACTCGATTCGCTTCTTGCGGCGCTCTCGGCGGACCGTGACGAGGCGGCTGCCAAGTATGAGTCTTTGCGGCGGCGGCTCATCGATCTTTTCGCATGGGAGCAGTGCGACGCACCGGAGGATCTGGCTGATGAGGCGCTGAATCGGCTGGCCTGGAAGGTGAACGAAGGCACTCCCATCCCTCACCCCGACCGCTACGCATTCGGAATTGCGCGGTTGATGATTCAGGAGGAGGCTCGAAAGCAGCGCAAGCGTGAATCCGTCGTGCGCGAGTTGGAGTCCCCCGGCGCCCATTCGTCCGGACGCGATAGCAGTATGTTGGCAGCTATCGAAAAATGCCTGGCGGCCCTACCGCCGGAGAACCGCGAACTGATTGAACGATACTATGCCGAGGACCGCTCCACGCTGGCACTGTCGTTCGGCATTTCTGTCAATGCCCTGCGCAACCGCGCGTTGCGCATTCGGGAACAAATCTTCAACAGCGTCGTCCGGGAGCGTGACAATTCGTGAGTTTCAGTCATGGTAGATAGAGCCAACTTGATTGCATACCTGCTGCACGAAATGCCCGAATCGGAACGGCATGCGTTCGCCGAGCGCTGCTTCAGCGACCCCGAATTCTACGAGGCGCTGCAAATGGCCGAGGCCGACTTGCTGGACAGCTATGTTCGCGGTACCCTTTCGCGAAGCCAGGGCGCGCGAGTCGAGCGCTATTTGCTTGCGTCCGACCATCAACGTGAAAAGCTGGCCTTCGCCCGCGGGCTGCGAGCCGTGCTGCCGGCGCCCCGGCGTAGGGCCTTTCCCGTGCGGGCGATTAGCGCCGCGGCTGCAATCGTTGTGCTGGCGGGCGCCTTACTGTGGCTCGGCTTGCGCAATCGGACCCTGGAGCACCAGATCGCGGAACTCCGGCAGCCGCGTCCGGTCGCCGGCGGTGTCTACTCGGTGTTTCTCGGTTCAGGGACGCTCCGCGGTGCGGAGTCGGCCACCGAGCTGCGACCGTCCGGTGCTGCACTGGTCCGTATGGAGTTGGAGCTTGAGCCTGGGCAGGAACAGCAAGTCTACTCGGCGACGATCCTCAGGGCCGGCGAAACCGTCTGGACCGAGGCGCCATTGAAACCCGAACACCGCGGGCAAGGTTTTCTGGTCTTGCTGTGGGTGCCCCAGGGAGTTCTCAGCCCGGGAAACTATACCGCCCGTCTTGATGCTCATGGGCATGCTGTGGGGTATTACAGCTTTAAAGTGTCTCCCTGACTCGAAGCCGCGTCCGCGTCAACGCAACGCGCGTGCCGGATCGATTTGCGTCGCTCTCCGAGCCGGGATGGCGCAACCCAGCACCCCCGCGACGGCCAGCACGATAATGACGGCGGCCAGCGTTATCGGGTCACTGGGAGAGACGCCGACCAGGGCGCGGCGGAGCAGTCGTGTCAATGCGAAGGCTAATGGAAGACCCACGCCGAGGCCGATCCCGACCTGCTGCAAACCCTGAGCGAAGACCATCAGCAGGAGATCTCGGCGACTGGCTCCGAGTGCCCCGCGAATCCCGATTTCCTGAGTTCGCCGGCTCACCGAGTGGGCCATGACACCATAGAGGCCCGCAAACGCGAGCACGAGAGCAATCGCTCCGAACATCGAGAAGAGAGTGGCGAATGCAGTCACATTGAGCCGATGCCGGGTCATGTGTTCCTCGAGGGTGCGCATCTCGGCGGCGGGAAGTTCATCATCGAGCTTCTGAAGCTCGCGGCGAAACGCGGTTTCGAGCGTCGCCGGCGGAACGCGGGTGCGCGCGACGACGGACATGACAGATCGTGGCGCTGCCGCGTATGGCACATACACGAGGGGATCGGTCTGCAAGGGACGCTGGAAGTTCTGTTGGATATTCGGAACGACGCCTGCCACCTCAAACCAGCGCGGTGCAGAGCCGGCGGGCGCCAGTCGTAGTTGCTTCCCTAAAGGACTCTCGCCCGGCCAGTATTGGGCCGCAAAGCTCTCGTTTACCATAACCGAGTTGTCATTGAACAGGCGGCCGCGCGTGGGATTCACCTGCATTACGCGGAAGTACGTAGCCCCAACGATAAGGCCAGCGATACGCGAGGAGTCCTCGGAATCGCGTGCAAACTCGAGCCAGCCGGCCGCGGGCAGGTTGGACGTTAGAGAAGCTGTTTCGACACCCGGTAGCGATTCCAGCCGGCTCTGCAGGCGTCGATAGAACGCGATCCGATCATCGGGCTTTGGGTATTTGGGCTCGGGCAAGTCGACCTGCATCGTCAGCACACCGGCGGTATTCACGCCGAGCGGTGCGCTGTAGAGCTTCAACGAGCTGCGAATCATGAGACCCGCTCCGGTCAGCAGCATCACGCATAGAGCCATCTGCACGACCACAAGCAGGCTCGAAAGGCTGCGTCCGCGAGTCCCGCCGGATGCTCCCTGCCCGCCCTCCTTGACGGCATTATTCACGTCGACACGCGCGAGCTGCACGGCGGGAGCGAGTCCGAAGAGAATGCCCGCGCCAATCGAAATGGCCGCGAGATAGAGGAACACGCTCGGCCGCATTGAGAAATCCATCCAGGCCGGCCGCCCTGTTTTGCCGGTGAAGCCATCAAACCAATGCAATCCCGCCATTGCAACGATCCAGCCGCATGCGCCGCTGACGACGGAGAGTAACAGGCTCTCGATGAGGAGTTGCCGGACTATTCTCGCGCGTCCCGCGCCGATCGCGATACGAATGGAGATTTCGCGTGCTCGCGCCGCGGCACGCGACAGCAGGAGGCTGGCGACGTCGGCGCACGCGATCAGGAGGACAAAGGCCACGGCGAAGAGCATGGCCCAAAACAGAACTCTTCCGTCGTAAGCGCCATAAATTTCGAGCATCAGCCTGACGTCGGCGGCGGCGTCCGGGAAAACGCGACCGGCGATTGTGGTGAGCTCAGCCCGGGCTTGCGCGATGTCGACGCCATCCGCGAGGCGTCCGAATGCAAGGATCGGCCTTCCTGGGCTTCGAGCCAGGAGCTCGCGCGAATCGAGGGGCATGTACAAATCGGTGTCTTCGGGAAAGCGCACGTTTTGCGGCATTACTCCGATAACGACAAAGGGCGATCCATCCACACGGATGCTTTGTCCGATGATCGAAGGGGCCAGTCCATAACGGTTCTGCCAGACTTGGTGGCTTAAGAGTACGACCGAGGCATCGTCTTGAGGACCGAACACGCGGCCGAGAGCGGCGTTCCGCCCAATCGTGGAGAATCCGGACGCGGTCATCTTCACCGCGCGGTACCGTTCCGGCACGCCGCTCCTGTCGGTCACGTTGACCGATGACATTTGATAGGCGGCGGGATGTACGATCGTTTTTACTTCAGGGAGTGAGGCGTACAATCCGGGCAATGAATTCATAAGATCGCCCCGATGAGCCGTATCGTTGAGCGATAGGATGACAAGGCGATCGATGTGGGGCACTCCAAGGTCAAACGAGAGGGCACTGCTAACCACCGTAAACACCGTGGTGTTCGCGCCAATGCCGAGGGCCAGTGCGAGCACGGCGATTAGCGAAACCGATGGCGTCCGGGCGAGAGTTCGCGCCGCATAGCGCACATCCTGCCAGCACGTTTCAATTCGAGTGAAAGTCCACAGACTGCGGCACTGCTCTTGAATTGCAGTGAGATTGCCCATTATGCGCCGCGCCTCCCGTTCATCGCCCGTAGCTTGAGTCTTCATGGCCAAGTGAAAGCTGAGTTCGTCAGAAAGATCACGATCTAAGCGTTTGCGCCGCCACAGAGAAATGAGCCGTCCTTTAATATGAGTCAAGCTTCTCATTTCAATTCCCCTAGACGCCTTATGGGAGTATGGAACAGCGCAGCAGCGGCTGTCAAGAAGGGACCCGGAGCGATTCTTTACGAAGCCTTACGGTACGTAATTGTGTCCTTACTTGCATTACAGATGTGTAATTGAATAGAATAAACGCTGTTTCAATCCTCAAGGTTGGGGGAAAGGGGTTTCCAGATAGATGCATCACGCTATACGTGTATCCCGTGTGCCTAACCGGGCCGCGGACACTCGAGGAGATCGCAAATCGAGTTGCAGCAGTGGATTAGCGGCTGCCTGCAGATTTGCGGCGCTCGCTTTCATATTTCTGACTTTCACACTCACGTCGTTCGCTCAAACCACGTCGGCCAGGCTGGAAGGCAGTGTCCAAGACCAGACCGGCGCCGTGGTACCTGGCGCGAAGATTGTCGTCATGAACGTCAAAACCCAGATCAAAACAGAAGCGACATCGAACACATCAGGCTACTTTGTGGTCAACGCGCTGCAGCCGGGAACGTACAGCCTCACGGTGGAAGCGACAGGTTTCCGCAAGTACGCCCTGAATGATATTTCGCTCGATGTCGGCGCATCGATCAACGAGATCGTGAAGTTGGAAGTCGGCCAGACATCGGAAAGCATTTCGGTCGAGGCGAACACCGTCGCAGTGCAAACCTCGGATTCGCAGGTGTCGCGCGACGTGACGATGAAGGATATCGACACGCTGCCACAACTGGCCAGGACTCCGATCATCATAGCTGCGTATCAGCCAGGTGTGTCTTATGGTGGCGCGGGAAGTCAGGGAGATGCGACGTTCTCGCGAGTGAACGGGCAGCGTTCCGGCAGCAACAACACGACGCTGGATGGTATCGACGTGAACGACGCGGTGGTTCCCCGTCTGGGACTCTCGTTGACGGCAAACAACACCGACTCGGTTGGTGAGTTCCGCATCATCACGGAGGGTGGAAAGGCCGAATACGGTCGCAACGCCGGCGGTCAGATCGAGATGATCACTCGCTCGGGCACCAACGACTTCCATGGCAATGCATTCGACTATTTGCGCAACACGGATCTGAATGCGAACGACTTCTTCAACAACACCGTCGGCGCGCCGCGCCCCATTCTGATTCAGAATGAGTTCGGCGGCTCTTTCGGAGGGCCGATCAAACACAACAAGCTGTTCATCTTTGGCAACTACCAGGGCCGGCGGACGCACTCCACAATCAGCCGCGTGCGTACGGTGCCCACGGCTACCGCGCTGCAAGGTCTTTTCCTGTATAACCCGACGAACGGCGGCCCGACTCAGACGGTAAACCTGAAGACCATCGATCCGCTGCACCTCGGTATCGATCCGGCGGTTTCCAAGCTGCTGGCGTTATTTCCGGCCGTAAACGATAACACGGTGGGTGATGGTCTGAACAGCGCCGGATATCGCTTCAACAATCCCAATAACAGCCTGGAAGACCAGTTCACGATCAAGTCAGATTACAACCTCTCCCAGAACAATCACATCTTCTTCCGCGAGAGCTGGGAGCGCAACTCGTCAATCGACTCTTTGAACAATGCCGATGCGCCATTTCCAGGCCAGGTGCAAGGAACGCAGGGTGGTCATCGCTGGGGTGTGAGCGGGGGCTGGGACTGGGTGGCCAAGCCGAGTTTGGTGAATGAATTCCGTTACGGTCACCAGAGCGCTACGACGGACTTCAACCGGCCCGAGCGCCTCCCGGATATCATGTACGGCTTCAATTCCTTTACGAATCCGATTTCGACGACGTTTGCGCAAGGGCGCAATTCACCGGTCGACGAATACATCGATAACCTGACGTGGGTAAAGGGATCGCACACATTCAAGGGTGGCGTGAACACCCGTTACATCGACCAGTACGGCTTCAACGATGCCAATATCTATCCGACCGTATCATTCGCGACGACAAACGGCAACGCTCCTCCCTCCTCCGTAACCCCGCCGAACATTTCGGCGGCTGACCTGACTCGATACCAGAGCTTCTATAACGATCTGCTGGGCCGAGTGAGCCAGGTCAGCCAGACGTTTTATACCAACCTGAAGACTTTCCAGGATCCCGGCACTCCGGTGGTACGAAACTACCTGTTCCACGATTGGGGTGTGTTCTTCCAGGATGATTGGAAGATTCGCCGCAATCTCACGGTGAACATCGGGTTACGCTGGGAGTACTTTGGTGTTCCTACCGAACGAGACAATCTGCAGGGAACGCTGTCCAATATTTCAACCTTGTCCCCATTGAGTCCGGCGAACAACCTGAGCGTGACCAGCAGCAATGCGTGGTACAACAAGGACCTCAACAACTTCGCTCCGCGTTTCGGTTTTTCATGGGACCCCAAGGGCGATGGCAAGATGGCAATCCGCGGGAACTATGGCATCTTCTTTGATCGCGCGGTCGGGGCAACGACGAGCCTGGTGGATAGCAACACTCCTGGGTTCGCCGATACGTCCGGGAACACCCTTCCGAACAGCAACGGCGGAGACTTCCGTGCCACTACGCCGGGGCTACCGCTTCCACAACATGCTGCCGCACCACTGGTTTCTCCACCCGACACTCGCGTAGCGAATATCGTGATCTTCAATCCCAATCTCGCCACCGGTTATGTGCATGAGTATGGGCTGACGATTCAGCGCGAGCTCTTCAGGAACATGATTCTCGACGTCGGTTATCTCGGCAGCCGTGGTGTAAAGCTGTTCCTGGATCGCGATCTTAACCAGCCGCAAGTCTACTCGAGCGGCTTCCTGAGCGCGTTCCAGCAACTTCAGGCCTTCTGCGGGACAACGACCGGCACAACCTGCACAGGACCTGCACCGTCAGCATCGAACCCGCTGGTTAAGATTTACGGCAGCGCTTCTGGCGCGGTTGCGGGCGTAGGTGGTCTGACGACAGTCCAGCAGGGTTTGCTTGGCACGGCTGCAAACAACGTTGATCGCAATACTGCGACCGTGGCGAAGTACGCTCAGGCCGGCCTGAACGACTTTTTCCTGCGGCCGTTCCCACAATTCAACCAGGTGATCTACGGCACCAACGATGGACGAGCCTACTACGATTCGATGCAGGTCAGCCTCCGGCGAAATGCGGGAGATCTGAAATACTCGTTCAATTTCACGTGGAGCAAGAACATCTCGGTCGATAACATTTCGACCGACGGAAACGGGTTCACCCAACCGCTCGACAATTACAACCTGCTTCTGACGAAGTCCCTCAGCGGTGCGGATCACCCGTTCAACTACAACTGGACAACGATCTACGCCTTGCCATGGGGACATGGGAAGCGATTCGGTACGAGCATTCCGCGCTGGTTGGACTCGCTCAGCGGCGGCTGGGAAATCGGCTTACTTGGGCTTTGGCAGAGCGGGAACCCGTTCTCCATCTCTTCGGGTCGCGTGACTGGTCCTTCCACCAGCCTTACGCAGATTAATTACAGCGGTGATCGTTCGATCGGCGCTGTTCGCACGACTGGGAACGGTGTGTTCTTCTTCACGCCTGACCAGATTTCAGCACTGACAAACGTTGCGAATGAACCCGCAGCCGGCTTTGTCGGCTCCTCGGGTCTCAACACCCTCCGTGGACCGCACTTCTTCGACATGGATGCGTCGTTGGTGAAGCGGTTCAAGATCACCGAGCGTCAAGCCCTGACGTTCCGGGCGGAAGCATACAACATGTTCAACAACGTGAACTTTGCGACTCCGGCTACGGCGCAGTTAAACATCACATCGACCACGTTCGGGAAGATCTCGACCGATTACAATGGCGCACGCACCATGCAGTGCGCTCTTCGGTACGACTTCTAGATTGTTGTATTACATAGCCTTTAGTAGCAGGTAGTGGAAGGGCGGGGCAGGCGGTTTCGCCTGCCCTTTCCCTCCTCTTCCGACTGACTATTTCTGAAGCTTTCGCGCGGCGATGACAGCTTGGCCCAGTGCAATTCCGCCATCGTTGGGCGGGACGCGGGAGTGCAGGAAGACTTCGAATCCACGAGCGGTAAGAAGGTTCTGGCAGCGTTCTGTCAGCAGACGGTTCTGGAACGTTCCACCGCTCAGGCAGACCTTGAAAAGACCGTCGGAAGCCCGAATCCGCTCGCAAATTTTGACGACGACGACGGCAATCGTCTCGTGGAAGCGCGCGGCAATGAGGGCTGGCGATTGGCCTGCCTGGATCTCAACAGCGATTTCTGCGATGGCGGGGCGCACATCGATAGTCAGGGGGATCGATCCGGCGGTAATTTCGAACGGATACGACGCATCGGCCGCGGGCGCCGCGAGGTTCTCCAACTCAATCGCGGCCTGGCCTTCGAAATTGGTCTCCTGACGCAGGCCGATCAATGCCGCGACGGCGTCGAATAGCCGGCCGCAGGACGATGTCTGAACCGTCTGAACGCCACGCGCGATCATGCTGGCGACGAACCGGATCTTCTTTTCCGGCACGGCGGGAAGCGTCAGCGGCATTCCGGCGTCACTCAAATATGCCAGGGCCATGCGCCAAGGTTCCCGGATCGCCATGTCGGCTCCAGCCATTGGCACATAGCGAAAATGCGCGCGGCGTTCGAAATCGACGTAATCGCAGACCAGGAATTCGCCGCCCCAGATCTGAGCGTCGGTTCCATACCCGGTGCCGTCGAAGGCTACTCCTATCACCTTCTCATTCAGGTGATTCTCCGCCATGCACGAAGCAATGTGGGCATAGTGGTGCTGAACGCCAACCGCTGTCAAACCCATGGCTAGGGAGGCGCGGGTGCTGAGGTAGCCCGGATGTAGATCGTGAGCGACCACCGCCGGTTCGACACGGAAGAATCGCTTCATGTGCGCCAGCGTTTCCTCGAAAAACCCCAGCGTTTCCAGGTTCTCCAGATCGCCGATGTGCTGGCTCAGGATGGCGTAGTGGTCCTTTGTCAGGCACAGCGTGTTTTTCAGTTCGCCGCCCGTCGCCAGCACCTGCGCGACCGGAATTCCCAGGTCGACCGGATGCGGCGCGTATCCACGCGACCGCCGCAGGAGCCGGGTCCCACCGGCAAACACGCGCAACACAGAATCATCGACGCGCGTGCGGATAGGGCGATTGTGCACCAGGAAATGGTCCGCCAGGCCCTGCAGCCTGGTTTCGACTTCTTCGTTGCGGGATACGATGGGCTCCTCGGAGATGTTGCCGCTGGTCATGACAAGCGCGGCAAACTCCGGCTCCGCCTGCGGGTTGTCGCCGAAAAGCAGATGGTGGAGCGGCGTGTATGGCAGCATGAAGCCAACCGTATTGTTGCCAGGCGCCACATCGGAGGGCAGCGACGCGTGAGACTGGCGTTCCAAAATCACAATTGGCCGCCGGCTGCTCAGAAGCGCGGCGCATTCCTCGTCGCTCACGTGGCAAAACCGGCGAATCTGTTCGATGCCGCGCGCCATGAGTGCAAACGGTTTATCACTACGGCGCTTGCGCTCGCGCAGGTGGCGAACGGCCGCAGCGTTTATAGCATTGCATGCCAGGTGAAAACCGCCGAGGCCCTTTATGGCGACGATGTGACCGGCATGTAACAGCGCACGCGCCTGCCGAAGCGCCTCGTGACGTTCCGCGATAATAGCGCCGGCCGTGCGCAATTCCAGCCACGGGCCGCATTCCGGGCAGGCATTCGGCTGCGCGTGAAAGCGGCGATCGGCCGGGTCTTCATACTCCCGCTGGCAAGCGTCGCACATACGAAACCGCGCCATACTTGTCGCAGGGCGGTCGTAAGGGATGTCCTCGATGATGGTATAGCGCGGTCCGCAGTTGGTGCAATTCGTAAAAGGATACAGATAGCGCCGGTTTCGAGGATCGGTGAAGTCGCCGAGGCACTCCTCGCAGGTCGCGATATCGGGCGGAACGAGTACAAACTCGCCGCGCTCCGATTCGCTCTCACGGATGCTGAATCCGCTGCCGCCGAGGGCCGGAATGTCTTCCAATTCAAAGGTATCGACCAGCGCGAGCGCCGGCATCTCGCCGCGGAAGCCCCCCACGAATCCCTCGATCGAACCGGCTGTGCCTTCAATCTCAATGATGACGCCGGCGGTGGAGTTGCTGACGTACCCGGACAGCCCCTTCGCAATAGCCAGACGATACACAAAGGGACGGAAGCCGACACCTTGCACGACGCCCTGCACCCGGATGCGCTTCCTGATCATCCCTTCCAGCACGTAGTGTAACCATCATTCCGCTGTCACGGTGATATCGCCGGAATCTGTAACAAACAACACCACGTCGCATCCACAGTTACGGAGTAAAGCCGGAAGGCCCTTTCCAAGAGCTTGACCGCGCCTGGCAACAGGCGCATGCGAGGAGGTTCATGCCCATCGAAGCAATTCCGTACGGGCGAGTGACGCAACGGCCACCCGCAGTAAGCGACGTACACATTATTTGGATAACAGCTGGTCTGGGTTGCGATGGTGACACCGTGTCCGTTACCGCGGCGTCACAACCCAGCATCGAACAGATCGTTATGGGCGCCATACCTGGTCTGCCCAATGTTCACCTGCACAATCCCGTGCTCGCCTATGAGGTCGGCGACGACTTCATGAAGTTCTACGACATGGCCGAGCAAGGCAAGATCGATCCGTTTGTGCTTGTCGTGGAAGGTTCGATTCCCAACGAGAAGATCAAACGCGAGGGCTACTGGGCCGCGCAGGGCACGGATCCGAACACTGGACAGCCAATCACGACTTGCGAATGGATCGACCGTCTCGCTCCGAAAGCGTTTGCGGTTGTCGGCGCCGGGACCTGTGCGACATACGGCGGCATACACGCCATGGAAGGCAATCCGACCGGGTGTATGGGACTGGCTGATTATCTCGGTTGGAACTGGAAATCCAAGGCGGGGTTGCCGATCGTCAACATCCCTGGGTGCCCCGTTCAGCCGGACAATTTCACCGAGACGCTGCTGTACCTGCTTTACCAGGCGGCGGGGCTGGCCCCGATGATTCCGCTCGACGACCAACTGCGGCCGGAGTGGCTGTTCGGCATGACCGTGCACCACGGCTGCGACCGCGCCGGCTATTACGAAGAGGGAATTTTCACAGAAGAATACGGACGTCCCGAGTGCCTGGTGAAGATCGGCTGCTGGGGACCGGTGGTGAACTGCAACGTCACGAAACGCGGCTGGATGGCGGGAATCGGCGGCTGCCCGAATGTCGGGGGTATCTGCATCGGCTGTACGATGCCGGGCTTCCCCGACAAGTTCATGCCATTCATGGATGAACCGCCCGGCGCGCGGTTGTCATCGTTGATGATCCAGTCCTACGGCCCGGCGATTCGTTCGCTGCGCAGCATCACAAACCATACGGTGAATGAGGAACCCAAGTGGCGTCATACCGGGCGAAAACTGACGACGGGTTACCGGCCGCACACATACCAGTAAGGAAGGAGTCGATTCATGAGCACATTGACGTATCCATCTACCGAGCAGGTCACCGGGAAACGGAACCTCGTCGAGATGAACTGGGACCCCATCACACGCATTGTGGGCAGCCTGGGCATTTACACCAAAATCGACTTCGAGAACCGGCAGGTGGCGGAGTGCCATAGCACCTCGTCCATCTTTCGCGGCTACAGCGTTTTCATGAAGGGCAAGGACCCTCGCGACGCTCACTTCATCACGAGCCGGATTTGCGGGATTTGCGGCGACAACCACGCTACCTGCGCGATGTACGCGCAGAACATGGCGTTTGGCGTCGCCACGCCGCATCTGGGCGAGTGGATTGTGAACCTCGGTGAAGCAGCCGAGTACATGTTCGACCACAACATCTTCCAGGACAACCTGGTCGGCGTGGATTTCTGCGAGCTCATGGTGAAGCAGACTAACCCGGGTGTCTGGGAGAAGGCGGAAAAGACACACGCGCCGCACTCCAAGGAGCACGGCTACCGGACCATCGGCGACATCATGCGGTCGCTGAACCCGTTCGAAGGCGAGTTTTATCGCGAGGCGCTGCAGATGAGCCGCATGACTCGCGAGATGTTCTGCCTCATGGAAGGCCGCCACGTGCACCCCTCGACCATCTATCCCGGGGGCGTCGGTACGGTTCCATCCGTGCAGTTGTTCTCGGAATACCTGACCCGGCTCGTTAAGTATGTCGAGTTCATGAAGAAGGTTGTGCCACTGCACGACGATCTTTTCGACTTCTTCTACGATGCGATGCCCGGATACGAGAAGGTCGGACAGCGCAGGATCCTGCTGGGCTGCTGGGGATCGTTCAATGATCCCCGGGAATGCGATTACAAATACGAACACATGTCCAGTTGGGGCCGCAAGATGTTTGTCACACCCGGCGTTGTGGTGGACGGCGAGCTGGTGACAACCGACCTGGTCGACATCAACCTCGGCATTCGCATCCTGCTGGGCAGTTCGTTTTACGACGACTGGCGGGATGGCGAAACGTTTGTCAAAACCGACCCGCTCGGCAATCCAGTGGATCAGCGGCATCCCTGGAATCAGACTACGACGCCGCGGCCCCAAAAGCGTGATTTCAACGGCCGCTACACGTGGGTCATGTCGCCGCGTTGGTACGACAAGCGCACCGGTGATTACCTGCCGCTCGATACCGGAGGCGGGGCGCTCGCGCGGCTGTGGTCGACAGCGTTAGCGGGGTTGGTCGACATCGGTTATATCAAATCGACCGGGCACAGCGTAAAGATCTACCTCCCGAAAACTGTGTCGCGGCCCGAGGTCGAGTTCGAGTGGAAGGTCCCCAAGTGGAGCAATGCCATCGAGCGGGACCGCGCCCGGACCTACTTCCAGGCATATGCGGCGGCATGCGCGCTGTACTTCGTCGAGGAAGGGCTAAAGCACGTGCATGCCGGGAAGACGAAGACGTGGGCCGAGTTCAAGGTGCCCGACGAAGCCATCGGCTGCGGGTTCCACGAGGCCGTGCGCGGAGTTCTTTCGCATCACGTCGTAATTCGCAATGGCAAGATCGCCAACTATCATCCCTATCCCCCAACACCCTGGAATGCCAGCCCCCGCGATTTCAACGGAACTCCGGGTCCCTACGAAGATGCGGTGCAAAACACCCCGATTTTCGAGGACAACGGGCGCGACAATTTCAAGGGCATCGACATCATGCGCGCCGTGCGCAGCTTCGATCCGTGCCTGCCGTGCGGCGTGCACATGTACCTGGGCGACGGCAAAGTGCTCGAGACCCGTCATTCCCCAATGTTCGGCTTCGAGGGGCACTCGTGAGCGCAGAGACGATTGAAGGTTTAGTCCAGAGAGTTCAGGCGCTGCCAGACGTAAACGCGCGCGGGGCAGCGCTTGAACTCGTCCAAGCTGTAATGGAGTTGCATCGGGAGGGTCTGGAACGTTTAGTGGAGCTACTGCCCGATCATGCAGCGGAGGTAGCTGGCGATCCGCTGGTGAGCGGTCTGCTGCTGCTTCATGATTTACATCCGCTCGATCTGCACACCCGCGTGACGCGAGCGCTGGACCGTCCGGAGTTCGCCTCAGTCCAGTTAGTTTCGACGGCGGGAGGTGAGGTCCGCATCCGCATTCGGGGCGATCGCGGCGTACGGGCGGCAGTCGAGGCTGTCGTCGGTGAAGCTGCGCCGGATGCGGTGTCAGTCTTCATCGAAGGCTCGCCGGACTTTGTGCCTCTTGCCGAATTGGTCGCGAGTTAAACCGTGACTACACCATTCATAGCGTTACGCTCGCTCAAGCGGAGCCGGCGGCCCGAGGAGCGCTGTGAGCTTTGCAGCGCTCCGCTGGCTCCGTTGCACCAGCATCTGCTGGAGACGGCGAGCGGGAAGATCATGTGCGCCTGCGATGCTTGCTCAATCCTGTTCAGTCATCGTGATGGCGACCGGCGCTTGCTGCGGATTCCTCGCTCCACCCGGCGCCTCCCGGACTTTCACCTGGATGATGCCGAATGGAATGCGCTCGCGCTGCCCATCGAGATGGCTTTCTTTGTGAAGAGCTCCAAGGCAGGGCGGGTGCTTGCTTTCTATCCAAGCCCGGCTGGGCCCACGGAGTCGCTCCTCAGCCTGGACGCCTGGAACGAACTGGTGCGGGCCAATCCCGTGCTCGACGAAATGCAGTCGGATGTTGAAGCGCTGGTGGTGAATCGCACGCGCGGCCGATGCGACTATGTCATCGCGCCGATTGACGAGTGCTACCGGCTGACCGGATTGATTCGTATAAACTGGCGCGGCTTGTCCGGCGGCGATGCGGTTTGGGACGAGATCGAACGGTTTTTTGGCGACATCGCGGAAAGGGCGCATGCCTGATCTCAGCTTCTCGATTACCGGCGCGGAAGCGGTGCCTTATGCCGTATCTCCACAGCTCGCGTTAAAGCTTCAGATCGATAACGCCGATCGCGAGCAGCGTATACAAAGTGTGCTCCTCCAATGCCAGATTCAGATCGAAGCTACCCGGCGGCGTTATGAGGCGAACGAGAAGTCGGGCCTTCTCGATTTGTTCGGCGAGCCGCATCGTTGGGGGCAGACGCTGCGCGGCATGCTGTGGACGCAGGTGGCCGTGAACGTCCGGCCGTTTCAGGGCGCCACGAAAGTCGACATTCCAGTCGCCTGCACCTTCGATTTCAACGTCGCCGCGACGAAGTACTTCCACGCGCTGGAAGGGGGCGAGGTGCCGCTGGTGTCGTTGTTCAGCGGGACGATTTTCTATCATGACGCCCAAAGCGGCCTGCAGGTGGCGCAGATTCCCTGGGAGAAGGAAGCGCGCTATCGCCTGCCGGTGGACGTGTGGAAGCGTGTCATCGACCACTACTATCCGAATACGGCCTGGGTGACGCTGCGTCGCGACGTGTTCGACCGGCTGCGCGATTTCAAATCGCGGGAGAGCATACCGACGTTTGAGCAAGCAGTGGAGCGCCTGCTGTCGGGCGTTGGGGAGGGGGTGGCCCGATGAATCGGGAACGAGTGCGCAAGATCGCCGATGCCGTGCTGTATGAGGGCTACTTGCTGTACCCCTACCGGCGCACTTCGGTCAAGAATCAACAGCGCTGGACTTTCGGGGGGCTCTACCCGGAAGCCTGGGCAAAACAGAATGGAGATCGGTCGAGCCTGCATACCGAGATGCTGGTTGAGGGCGACTCGGCAACAGAGGTAGGCGTGACCATCCGGTTCTTGCATCTGCTCGCACGCGAGGATGCAAGCGGCGTCTGGCAGGAAGGCGTGGAGCGTGAGGTTGCGTTGGAAGCAGCGTCTCTGGGCGGCTTCTGGCGTGTTCATCGCTTCAGCTTTCCCGCGGCGCGCGTGGAAGAGGATGGTGTGGTTCGACATCATGCGGAGATTATCGCGCTGGCGCAACTCGATGCGACCCTGGTTGGCGAGCGGCTATGGAAGTTGACCGTCGAAGTTCGCAATCTCACGGAATTCAGCGGTTCCGAGCAGGCCACGCGCGACGAGGCATCTCTCCAGGCGCTAACCGCGGCGCATGTGATTACCGAAACGCAGGGCGGACGCTTTGTATCGCTGGCCGATCCGCCGGATCACGTTCGCATTGCCGCGGCGGCATGTGTGAACGACGGGGTTTGGCCGGTGCTGATCGGCGCTGACTGCATGCTGGCTTCGCCCATTATCTTGAGCGACGATCCCGAAATCGCGCCGGAAAGCCCGGGCGATCTTTTCGACGGCGGTGAAATTGACGAGATCCTGACGCTGCGAATCCTTACGCTGACCGAGGGCGAGAAGCAGGAGATGCGGACCACCGACGAGCGGACGCGGCGCATTCTCGAACGCTCTGAAGGCCTCTCGGCTGAGCAGCTGATGCGTTTGCATGGATTGGTGAAACCTTCACGAGAGTGGAAGGCAGGCGACCTGGTGCGGCTCCGGCCGCGAAAATCCGCGGACATTATGGACATTGCGTTGGCAGGTAAGGTGGCGGAAATAGAATCGGTGGACGTGGATTATGACGACCAGGTCCATCTCGCGGTTGTGTTGCAGGATGACCCTGGCCGCGATTTAGGTGTTCTTCGCCAGCCGGGCCACCGTTTCTTTTTCTCGCCCGATGAAGTGGAGCCGATCGCATCATGACACCTGTGGAGCGGGCAGCCGGCTTCGCCTGCGCGTTCGTGGTGAGGTCGAAAGTTTCAATGCAGTACCGCCGATTTCAGCCGGTTTTGGGCGGCCTAAAGTCTGCGCTACCGCTGTTTTCATTCCCTGTCGAGTGACATTGTCATGAAGCCACGTATTCTGGTCGCGGGAATCGGGAACATCTTCCTTGGGGACGATGCCTTCGGGTGTGAAGTCGCGCAACGTCTGGCAGCGCGCACACTGCCCGAAAACATCCGCGTAGTGGATTACGGAATTCGTGGATACGACCTGGCGTACGCACTGATGGACGACTACACGGCCGCTATCCTGGTTGACGCTACGTCGCGGGGAGAACGGCCGGGGACGCTGTACACGCTCGAAATCGATACCACCGCAATGAGGAGCGGCTCGGGCGATCCGCATGGCATGGATCCGGTGCACGTCCTCGCGATGGTCCGAGCTATGGGAGGGAAGCCTCCACGCATCTACCTGGTCGGGTGCGAGCCCGGCGAGACGGAAGAGCGCATGGGTTTGAGCGAGCCTGTGCAGGCGGCGTTGGACGGCGCTGCCGAAATGGTGGAATCGCTCATTCATCGGATCGAAAAAGGAGCGGAATATGAACAACCTTCTGAAAGCGGCCTTCATCACGGCGGCGGCGGTGGCGGTCATCGCGATCTTACCGGACATCCGGCGCTACATCCGCATCAGCACGATGTGATTATTTCAACCGGAGGCAAGACATGTGTCTAGCGATCCCGGCGAAGATCGTAGAACTCTCCGCCGTCGACGACAATCGCGCACTGATTGACGTGGTGGGCGTGCGACGGCATATCGATACCAGCCTGCTGCAGGAGGATCCGCCCAAGCCTGGCGACTGGGTGCTGATCCACGTCGGTTTTGCGATGAGCAAGATCAGCGAACCCGACGCGCTGGAGCAGCTTCAAACGCTAAGGATGCTCGGCGAAGACGAGGCCGCGCGGCAGGAGGTCGAGGGCTATGAAATTCGTTGACGAATTTCGCGATCCCGCGATCATCGAGAAGACTGCCGCGCAAATCCGGCGCCTGGCCGAACCCGGCCGCCACTACCGCTTCATGGAGGTGTGCGGCGGCCACACGCACGCGATCTATCGTTTCGGACTGAAGGACGTGCTTCCCGAGAACATCGAGCTGGTTCACGGCCCAGGCTGTCCCGTCTGCGTGCTGCCGATGGGGCGCATTGATGATGGTTTGGCCATGACGCGCGACCCCGATGTGATCTTTGCGGCCTTTGGCGACATGATGCGCGTTCCCGGCACGCACGGCAGCCCTCTCGAACACAAGGCGCGGGGAGCGGACGTTCGCATCGTGTACTCGCCGGCCGACGCGCTGCGAATGGCCGAAAAGAACCCGGACAAGCACGTGATGTTCTTTGCCATCGGCTTCGAAACCACGGCGCCGTCGACCGCTCTGACGCTGATGCAGGCGCGGACGAGAGGAATTCGCAACTTCTCGGTATTCTGCAATCACGTCACGATCATTCCCGGCATTCGCGCGATTCTCGATTCACCCGACATGCGCCTCGACGCCTTCCTCGGTCCTGGCCACGTCTCCACCGTCATCGGTTGTCGCCCTTACGAATGGATCGCGAGGAACGAAGGCAAGCCAATCGTGGTTTCGGGGTTCGAACCGTTGGACATTCTGCAGTCCGTGGTGATGATTCTGGAGCAGCTACGGAATGGCGAAGCCAAAGTCGAGAACCAATACAAGCGAGTTGTCCCCTGGGAAGGAAATCGAGCGGCTCTGAAGGCGATTGCCGAGGTTTTTGAACTGAGGAACTACTTTGAGTGGCGCGGCATGGGCTTCATTTCGCAATCGGCCCTGCGGATTCGCGAGAGCTATGCGGAGTTCGATGCGGAGCGGCGTTTCGTCGTGCCCGGCGTCCGGGTTACCGATCCGAAAGCGGCGCAGTGCGGCGAAGTGCTGAAGGGCGTCCTGAAGCCGTCGCAATGCAAGCTGTTCGGCTCAGAGTGTACGCCGGAACGCCCTGTGGGCGCTCTCATGGTGTCATCCGAGGGCTCCTGCGCGGCTTATTACAACTACGAATTTCGCAAGTCGGCCGCCTTGGCCCAGATCGCCGTATGAGTGCCGCGGTTCCGACGTTACGATTTCGCGATAAGCAGATTGAGATGGCGCACGGCGCCGGCGGAAAGGCCAGCCGTCGGCTGATCGAAGGACTGTTTGCGCCTATCCTGTTCGGGAATTCCGAACCGCTGGGAGACGCGGCGCACATTGCCGTCAATGGGACCGGCATCGCGATTACTGCCGACAGCTTTGTGGTGAAGCCGTTACGTTTTCCGGGCGGCTCGATTGGCGAGCTTGCGGTGAACGGCACCGTGAATGACCTTGCGGTGTCTGGTGCAATCGCTCAAACCCTGGTGGTTACGTATGTCATCGAAGCTGGTATGCCGACCGAAGTTCTTGAAGCCGAGGTGCGAGCCATGGCGGCTGCGGCCGCTCGGGCGGAAGTCGTGATCGCCGGCGGTGACACAAAGGTGGTCGAACACGGCAAAGCCGACGGGATGTACATCACGACCGCAGGTATCGGGCGGCCGATTCCCGGCATTACGATCTCGCCGCGGTCGGTGCGGCCGGGCGACCAGGTGATTCTCAGTGGCCCGATCGGCGACCATGGCATCACAATCCTGCTGGCGCGCGGAGAGCTCGATTTGGAAGCCGAACTGCAATCCGACACGCGGGCCGTACTGCCGCTTGTGCGGGCATTGGCCGATGTCGCCGGACCTGGTCTCCGCTGGATGCGCGACCCCACCCGAGGAGGCGTTGCGACCGCACTGAACGAATTGGCTCGGGATGCGCGTCTCGCGGTCTTTATCCGCGAGGAGAGCGTTCCAGTGCGCGATACGGTGCGGGGCGCTTGCGAACTGCTGGGGCTCGATCCGCTGCACATTGCGAACGAAGGTCAATTCCTGGCCGTGGTGGCGCCGGAATACGCTCAAGCGGGCCTTGCGGCTTGCGGTCCCGAGGCCGTGATTATCGGCGAAATCCGCGAGCAGCCTGCTGCAGCCGTTCTGGGAAGCACAGGGTACGGAGGAACACGAGTGATCGACATGCTGGTCGGCGATCCGCTGCCGAGGATATGTTGAGCGCAACAGCCACGCTGGCGACTCGAGTTGAGGAGGCGATCGCGGAGCGCAACACGCTTTACGAGTGCTTCTTCGCGACGGAAGCCCCGCGCCTTGCGTCTGCCTGCCGCGAGATGTCGGAGCGCTTCCTTGAAGGCGGCCGGCTTCTCGCGTTTGGACGGGGACCCTATGCCACGGATGCCCAGCACGTCTCGGTGGAGTTTGTTCATCCTGTGATCGTCGGCAAGCGCGCGCTCCCTGCGCTTGATTTATCCATGATGTTTGGAAACGCTCTTGAGGCTCTGGCGATGCCCCAGGACATTGCCATGGGATTCGGTCCGCCGGAAGGCGATGCCGAGGTCGACACGGCGCTCCGTGCCGCGCAAGCGCGTGGCAACATGACTTTCGCCCTGCCGGGCTCTACAGGCTCGTATTCTTTTCGCGGCGCTACGTCGCACTCTTTCCAACACCAGGAGATGGTCGAGATTCTTTATCACACGCTTTGGGAGACCGTGCATGTCTTTCTGGAGCGACGTGAGTTGGGGCACGATGTCGGTGATGCCGGTTTCCTGTACCCATTCCTGGGCCAGGATAAGCAACAATCCACCGGCGTCGAGGAAGAGGTGGCATCGTCAATTCGCATGAAGGTTAGCGACGATGCGAAACTCCGCACGCGTTTCGCCGACGAGCAGGCCGAAGCGCTCGCGGCGGCCGTTGGCGCCATTCGTGAACGCCTGGAACGCGGCGGAAAGCTGATTCTCTTCGGTAATGGCGGGTCAGCAACCGACGCAAACGACTGGGCGATTGATTGTGTCCTGCCGCCATCAGGCTGGCGTCCGATCCCCGCGATATCGCTATCGCTCGAGCCGGCCAACATCACGGCGCTCGCAAACGACGTCGGCGTCGAGGTGATCTTCCTGCGGCAACTGATCGCCCAAGCCCGGCCGAACGACGTGGCCATTGGCATTTCCACCAGCGGCGGCTCGAAGAACATCATCATGGCGCTGGAGGAGGCGAGAAAGCGCGGGCTCCTGACGGTCGCACTGCTCGGCTATGACGGCGGTGAGATTGTCCGGCGGGGCCTTGCCGATTGCCCGCTCGTCGTGCGCTCCGACTACATTCCTCGCATTCAGGAAGTACAAGCCTCGGTGTACCACATCATCCGCGAACTGCTGGAGACAAATGAGCATGTCCAAAACTGAGCTCTTCGGGACCGCAAGCTGCCCCTACACGCAGGAAATGCGCGAGTGGCTCGAATGGAATCGCCGCGATTTCATCGAGCACGATGTGGAACAGGATGCCGAAGCGCTCGATCGCATGCGCGCCGCAACGGGAGGTCAGACGACGGTGCCGGTGCTCGTGGAGGACGGCAGAGTAGTTCAGATCGGTTGGCAGGGACGAGGTTGCGTCGTATGCATGAACTCTCCATCGCGATGAGCGTTCTCGAACTCGCCGAAGAAGAAGCCGAGCGGCGCGGCGCGGAAGACGTGACCGCGATATATCTCAAAATAGGTGCGCTCTCGGGTGTGGTAGCCGACGCGCTGACATCCGCTTTCGAGCTGGCCGTCGAGTCGTCGAACTTTAAGAATTGCCGGCTGGTGATAGAACAGGTGCCCGGGACCGAACTTCAACTTTCCGCGTTGGAGTTGGCCGCATGACCGCCGTCCCCCGCATCGTGGAAGTTCGGCAGAACATCCTGAAACACAACGACGAACTGGCGCGCGATCTCCGCGCGCGATTTGCCGAGGCCGGAGTCTTCGTCGTCAGCCTCGTTTCAAGCCCCGGCTCGGGCAAGACTATGTTTCTCGAGCGAACCCTCACGATGCTCCGTGAAGAATACCGTCCGGCAGCGCTCGTGGGCGACCTTGCCACGGAGAACGACGCGGCTCGACTGGCGCGCAGCGGAGCGCCCGTAAAACAAATCACCACCGGTACGCTCTGCCATCTCGAAGCGGCGATGCTGTATCGCGCCCTAGGGGACTGGGACCTTTCCGCACTGGATTTTCTTTTCATCGAGAACGTCGGAAACCTGGTTTGTCCATCGTCGTGGGACCTCGGCGAGAACCTGCGATCAGTGCTGCTTTCGGTTACGGAAGGCGAAGACAAGCCCCTCAAATACCCCACTATCTTTAATAGCGCCGACGTGGCGATCATCACGAAGAAGGATCTTGCCGAGGCGGTGGAATTCGATCGCGAAGCTGCTCTCGCCAATATTGCTGTGGTGCGTCCAGGCATGCAGGTATTCGAAGTATCCGCGAAAACCGGCCGAGGTTTGAAACACTGGGTCGAATACCTCGCCGCACAACGAAAAAACTGCCGTCGTCAGGCAAGAACTTCTTAGCTCTCGATCGGTGTCAACTCTGCGGCGCAACGACTTGGACAATGGTCGAATTCGTGCTTCCAACTGGACACTTCAGCTACCAGGTTGTCTTGGGTACTGAAAGTCTAGCTTCACATGAGCAGGCCTTCTCAAACGTTTTGGGAAACCTGGCACGTGCGGCTCCGGGCGCTGCGCAACATTCCTCCGCTGGGGGCAATTGTTTGGCAGTCCGGTCCCGGAGTCGTAACAGGTGCCTTGGTTTGGCGAATCGCGGGCGCATTGATCCCGCTCGCTATGCTTGCGGTGTCAAAGCGAATCCTGGACGCGGTGCAAGCCCACTTCGCCGGCCAGCCTTTGCCGGGTTCGTTCTGGTACCTCGTCGCCGCGGAAGGAGGCCTCGCCGCGCTCGGCTCCATCCTAGGGCGCCTTACGGGGTTCTTCGATGCATTGCTGGCCGATCGTTTCACGCGATTCGTGAGCGTGAAGGTGATGGCGCACGCATCGAGCCTGGATCTCGCCTCCTACGAAGATCCGGTCTTCTACGACAAGCTGGAGCGGGCGCGGGTGCAGGCTACCGATCGCATCGGCATGATTCAGGCGCTCGGCGCGGTCATCCAGCAAATCATCGCGGCCGTTTCGCTTTGCGCTGGAGTATTGTGGTTTTCGCCTTGGCTGGTCGCATTGCTCGTTGTGGCGGTTCTACCGGCGTTCATTGGTGAGAGCCACTTCGCGTTTCTGGGCTACGCGCAGAATATTCGCCAGACCCCCATCCGTCGGCAACTCGACTATCTGCGCACCCTCGGAGCAAGCAAGGAATCTGCCAAGGAGCTGAAGCTTTTCGGCCTGAGTAGTTTCCTGTCGTCGGAGTATACCAGGCTTGCGAACCAGATTTACGACCAGAACGTGCGTCTCGCCGGCCGCCGCGTGATCGCCGGTGCGTTTCTGTCATTACTGAGCACCGCTGCTTACTATGGCGCCTACGCATACGTGATCTATCGCACCGTAACGGGTGAACTCACCTGGGGCTCGCTGCAGTTCCTCGCGGGGGCCATCGCTGGCGCGAGCACCAATATTCAGAGCATCTTCTCAACGCTTTCCAGCATTGCGGACCAGTCATTGTTCCTCACTGATCTCGTCGAGTTCCTACGCGTCGGCCCCGTGATTCGCTCCAAGCCCGAGGCACGCCCGGCGCCGCGCCCGATCCGCCACGGCATCGTATTTGATGGCGTATCGTTCGCCTATCCGGGAAGCTCGCGCCGCGTTCTCAACCGTTTGAACCTGCAGATTGACAAGGACGAGCGTATCGCTTTAATCGGAGAAAACGGGCAGGGCAAAACCACCATCGTCAAGCTTCTCACCCGTCTCTACGATCCGGCCGAAGGCCGCATTCTCCTCGACGGAATCGACCTCCGCGATTACAACATCGAGGAACTGCATCGCGAGATCGGCGTGATCTTTCAGGATTTCGTGCGTTATGAAATGTCGGCGCGCCAAAACATCGCGGTGGGCCGGCTCGGCACGCCGGAAAACCTGGTTCGAGAGGCCGCGCGAAAGAGTCTGGCCGACCAGGTAGTGGATCGGCTGCCCCGAGGCTACGACCAGTTGCTGGGCCGCAGGTTCGAAGGCGGCCTCGAACTCTCGGGCGGCGAGTGGCAACGCATGGCTCTGGCGCGGGCCTACCTTCGCGACGCACAGATACTAATCCTCGACGAACCCACGGCCTCGCTCGATGCCCGGTCCGAATACGAGGTCTTTCAACGATTCGCCGAATTGACTGAAGGGAAAATGGCTCTGCTCATCTCGCATCGATTTTCGACGGTCAAAATGGCGGATCGCATTCTCGTGTTGGAAGACGGCCGCATCACCGAGCAGGGTTCGCATCAGAGCCTGCTTGCGCTTGGGCGCCGCTACGCCAGCATGTTTGAGCTTCAGGCGGCGAGTTATCGATGAACCAGGAACTACTCATTCGAGAACAATCGGAGATCGACGCGGAAGACTTCCGCGCAGCGGGCGCGGCGCTGGCGTCCTCGATTTCCTTCAAGGGAAAACGCACCCCTCAAAAATCCAAGCCCAAGAAGCCCACGTATGCGCGGCGGATCATGGCTAATCAAGTTGCCAGCGACATGCTGCGGTTGCTGAACGACAACCTAAGGCTCATCCGCACCGCGGAGAAGGAGGCCAGCGACCGCAACGCGGGCTTCGAATATCTTCCGCTTGTGTCCCAGAGCTCTGGTGACGAGTGTCTTCGGGTATCGACGATTGCACGCGCTTATCTCGACTCCGCACGAAACCGCTTCGCCGAGGAAACCTGCGCCGCTTTTCTCGATGGCTTGCAGGACAACGCTGCACTGGAGTTGGGTGAGCTGTGGGCCCTCCGGGCCGCGCTGCAGAGAGAAATCCTGGAGCGGCTGGCGGACAGAACAGACCAGTGGCCCGATCTGTTCTACAGCCTGCGCCAGGTCGGCGATCTCGCATGGAAAGACCTGTTCGAAGCTGTCAATCGAATCGACCATATCCTGTCGGAGGATCCCACGAACGCGTATGCACGCATGGACTTCGACAGCCGCGACCGCTACCGCAATGTCATCGCAGATATCGCCCGATACAGCCCGGCCAGCGAGCTGGAAATTGCCGAAACAGCTCTGATGCTGGCCCGTAGGGCGCACGCCGCCTCCGATGGGTCGCGGGCCGCCGTTCGCCGGTCGCACGTAGGCTACTACATCGTAGATGACGGGCTGGAGACGCTGCGGTCGGCCATGGGCTATCGAGCGCGTGTTTCAGAACGCATACGGCGGATCATTTTGCAGCGGCCAACGACTTTTTATCTCGTCAGCATCGAGATCTGTACATTCCTCCTCGTAGCGGCGATGCTTCTCGGCATCGATTCCCTCACGCCGGTATTCGGAGGCCTGCTTCTTCTGATTCTTCCCGCCACCCAAGCGGCTGTGAATTTCATCAACAGCGTCGTGACCCTTCTGTTCACTCCGCGGTCACTTCCACGGCTGGACTTCCTGAAGGGTATTCCGCCGGATTGCACGACGCTGGTTGCCGTGCCCACGCTGCTCATGAGCGAATCGCAGGTACGGGACCTGGTGCTCGATCTCGAAATTCGCTTCCTGGCGAATCGCGATCCGCAGATCTACTTCGCCTTGATCACCGACTGCCCCGATTCCGACCGGCCGGTGGACGAGCGCGACCGCTTAGTCGACCTTTGCCGCAACCTGATCGAAGGGCTGAACCGCGCTTATCCCACCTCGCCGTTCCTGCTCCTGCATCGCCACCGTGTCTTCAACGAAAAGGAAGGCCGCTGGATGGGATGGGAACGTAAACGCGGTAAACTGCTCGATCTCAACCGGGTACTGCGCGGCGGTTTCGATTCGTTCCCGGTGAAGGTGGGTGATGTCTCGGTTCTTCCGCACATCCGCTACGTCATTACGCTCGATTCCGACACGCAGCTTCCGCGAGATTCGGCCGCGCGCCTCATTGGAACCATCGCGCACCCGCTCAATGCCGCTGTCGTCGACCCCACGTCACGCATTGTCGTGGAAGGATACGGCATCCTGCAGCCGCGTATTGGGGTCAGCATTCATTCGGCCGCGCGCAGCCGCCTGGCGGCTCTGTACTCGGGCGAGACGGGTTTCGACATATACACCCGCGCCGTGTCGGACGTGTATCAGGATCTGTTCGGCGAAGGTATCTTTACAGGCAAAGGCATCTATGAAGTCGACGTGCTCCGCGAGGTGCTGGAGAACAGTTTCCCGGAGAATGCCCTGCTCAGCCACGACCTGATTGAGGGCGCCTACGGCCGATCCGCACTCGTCAGCGACATCGAGCTGATCGACGACTATCCGTCGCACTTCAGCGCTTACAGCCGCCGCAAACACCGCTGGGTACGCGGCGACTGGCAAACGCTACGCTGGCTGGGCGACCGCGTGCCGAATCGCGCCCTCCGAGTGGGTGCGAACCCGATCGCCATCATCTCGCGTTGGAAGATTCTCGATAACCTGCGTCGCAGTCTGCAGGAGCCGAGCCTGGTGATTCTGTTTCTCGGCGCCTGGTTCTGCCTGCCGGGACGTGCCTTGTATTGGACGGCCGCAGCGGCAGCGATGCCGTTCATCGCCAGTAACTGCGCACTGCTATTCTCGCTCCTCCGCGCCACGCGAACGCGCGCGCTGCGAAGCTGGATTCACGATCTGGCCAAGACCTTCGTCGACGCAAATATGACGGCGCTGTTCACGCTGGTCTTTCTTCTCCACCAGGCCTTGATCTCCGCGGACGCCATCATCCGGTCCATCCTCCGCATGTTTGTCACGGGACACAAATTGCTGGAGTGGGAAACCGCCGCGGAAGCGGAGGCCGCGCGCAAATCCAAGGCGACCGTCGATGTTTACCTTGAATGGACTCCCGTGTTGAGTGTCCTGATCGGTCTGTTGGTCTGGTGGCTACGGCCTCATGCGCTTCGGTCCGCCGTTCCGGTTCTGGCGCTTTGGGCGGCCTCCTGGGCGCTCTCGGCGTGGCTTAACCGTCGTCCGCGAACCCCCCACTGCGCGCTCCGCAGGGAAGATGTTTACTGGTTGCGCGACCACGGCGAACGAATGTGCCGGTACTTCCGCGACTGGAGCACTCCGGCCACCAACTGGCTGGTGCCCGACCACGTCCGCGAAGACGGTCAGGTTGCGATGACCCTGTCGCCCACCAATCTCGGGATGCTCCTGAATGCCAGGATTGCTGCTGTGCATTTTGGCGCGCTGAGTCTGTCCGAGTTTGCATTTGAGACCAACATGACGTTGGAAACTGCCCAGGCATTGCCGAAATACCGCGGCCACCTGATGAATTGGTACGACATTTCGACTTTGCAGCCGATCGGGTCGAGATTCGTTTCCACCGTGGACAGCGGAAACCTCGCGGCCAGTCTCTGGACGCTCCGCCAGGCCGCTCTGGCCTTTGCGGCGGAACCGGCGGCGAAACGTGGACTCACCCCTGCTCTCGCAGCCGACCTGGCAACGATTGCGGTCACCTGCGACCGGCTTGTGCGCGACATGGATTTCCGCTTCCTCTATGAACCTCGAAAGAAAGTGCTGTCGGTCGGTTACGACGTCGATGCAGGACGCCGGGCGCAGTCCTGTTACGATCTGCTTGCGTCTGAGTCGCGGATCGCTACGTTCGTCGCGATCGCGAAGGGCGACGTTCCGCAGGAAGCGTGGTTCCACCTCGGCCGGGCCCACACCATTTTCGAGGGCGAACGCGTTCTGCTTTCCTGGACCGGCACCATGTTCGAATACCTCATGCCGGCCATCTGGATGCGTCACTATCGCGGCACCATCCTCGGGAACAGCGCTCGCGGTGTTGTTCAGGCCCAGCGCGAATACGCCCGCAGCAAGGGAATTCCTTGGGGCATTTCCGAGTCGGCCCATTTGACGCCCGAAGGCTACGGCTACGCTCCGTTCGGCATCGCGGAGCTGGCAATGAAACGATTGGAATCCGGGAAGCTCGTTGTTTCGCCTTACTCCGCAATGCTCGCTGCTCCGATCGATCCCGCTGCCAGCTTGCGCAATCTGAAGCAGATCGAGGAGTACGGTTGGACCGGCCGCTACGGCTTCTACGAGGCTATCGACTATACCCACTCCGGAGGCGAACCGGTGCGGTCGTGGATGGCCCACCACCAGGGCATGAGCCTGCTTGCGGTTTGCAATCTGCTCTTCGACAATCCATTGCAGCGATACTTCCACGCGCAGCCGCATGTGCTCGCGACGGAACTCCTCCTGCATGAGCGCCTTCCCGCCGTGATGCAGGTGGATCAGCCTGAAGCCGCGGCCGCGGCCGCAGCCGCAGCCGCCTGAACGGGTCACCGTTAAACCGGACTACGCCCGGCACAGGCCGCGGTCCAACAGGTATGAAAGCCGTAGACGACGTACCTGTAAGCATCACGGATGACCTCGGCGACGCCGACAAGGGCCAACAGACGGGCCATGTGGTGACGTTCGGTGATTTTCGTCCGACGAATGTGCCGCTTTCCGCGTTCGAGGTGGAGGAGCGCAGAAAGCTGATGGACGCGCAACACAAGACTGCGGACTGGCCCGCCAGGACCGTAGATAACACTGGCGATACAGCGCCCATCGAGGAACACGGGCCGCCTGCAAGCGAGGCTGGAAACCGTGACTGAAGATCCCAATCGCCGCGAAATACTGGCCGCTGGCCTTTCTTCGCTGGCCTTGACAGGGAGAGGAGCGCTCGCCGCCAACACCAACGTGGAATACAGAACGCTCGGCCGCACCGGGGAGAAGGTGTCCTGTCTGGGTTTGGGCGGCTCGCATATCGGGAAACCGTCGCTGTCGGAACAGGACGCCATACGCATCATCCGGCAGGCACTCGACAGCGGCTTGAATTTCATGGACAACTCCTGGGATTACAACAGCGGTCAGAGTGAGATCCGGATGGGCAAGGCGCTACGCGACGGCTATCGCCAGAAGGCATTCCTGATGACCAAGTTCGACGGTCGCACAGCCGTCGAGGCTTCGAAGCAGATTGAGGAGTCGTTGAAACGCCTACAAACCGATCATCTCGACCTGCTGCAGTTTCACGAGAACATTCGCTTTGACGATCCAGACCGCTTCTTTGCGCCGGGCGGCGCCTGTGAGGCCCTGTTGGCGGCGCGCAAGGCGGGAAAGACTCGCTATATCGGGTTCACCGGCCACAAGGATCCGCACATCCATTTGTACATGCTCGAGCTGTGCGCAAAGAACAATTTCCATTTCGATACCGTGCAGATGCCCATCAACGTCATGGATGACCACTTCCGCAGCTTTCGGCATCTCGTCGTTCCGGAGGCGCAAAAAATGGGACTCGGGATACTCGGAATGAAGAGTATGGGATCGGGAGTGATCCTCAAGAGCAAGATCGTCAGCCCGGAGGAGTGCCTTACGTACGCGCTTAGCCAGCCGGTTTCCGTGGTGATTACCGGAATTGACGGGCAGGATATTCTCGACCAGGCGATTCGGATTGCGAGCTCGTTCAAGCCGCTTTCTCAGCAGCAGATTACGGCGATCCTGAACAAAACCGCTCAAGTGGCTTCGAAGGGAGAGTATGAGCTGTTCAAAACGTCAGATCACTTCGACAGCACTGCCAAGCATCCGGAGTGGTTGGGGGCGGAGACGCCACAGGTGCAGGAGTTGGGAAAATCCAGTTAGAAAGAAAAAAAGCCTGTCGCCCGTGAAGACGACAGGCTTTCTCCGATGCTGGAGATGAGAGATTTACTTACCGTAGGGGACGAAAGCGTTGATCGTCTGCTTGTCCTTCACAACGCGATACCGCGAGTCAGAAGTCTCGTTGTTGTTCTTCATGTGTCTGACATGCACACGAGGAGATGAGGTCTCCAATGCCAATCGCTCGTTCCCGGACAGCCGCTGATTATGATCAGTATGATTTGCGGCCATCAGTCCACCAACTGCCAGAATGCTGAGAAGTGCGAATTTCATGATTTCATCCTCCTTCTGCCAGGACGAAAAGCAATTTGGATACCGTCTTCCCAAAGCCTCGCGAATAAAGGCTATCCGGATCTGTAACCGCAAGTCACGCATTACCGCGCGCTAAAGCATTTACCGATTTGGTGAAATTAGGAGCGGGTGAAGCCCAGGCCGGCCGCGTCCATTCCGCGTTTGGCTTCCGGAGTCGACATGACGCGTTGCCAAACGGAACCGCTGCGCGCATTCTCAGCCATCAGCATCGTGATGCCGACGTCGATTCCGATTACATAACGGCTGTACCACTTCTCTTTCGGATGGAAGGCATCGACAAACCCGAATCGCGACCACGCATTGTTGTAGCGCTCGTGCATGTTCCGCATCACGGCGCCGCAAAGTTCGGGTAGGAATCCGAGCGAGCCCCCCGCGGCACACGGAACCAGGGTCCCGTCCGGCGGGTTCGCCGGCGATCCCCATATACGATAACCGTTGCGTGAATCAGAGGCGGTGACGCCCCACATGTCCGGACCGTACCAAGGAAAATCTTTCGAAAGGCCCATGCAGTACAGCCGATGGGCTTCCGTCGCCCGCACCGAATTGAGGAAATAGTTCGCGTAACGATCTTCGCGGTGCCGGAAGTCGAACCAGGCGTGTGAATACTGGTGTACGAAGAGCGGTGTCGTTGAGGCATCGATATAGGTGATGCCTTCGTAATCACGAAGCGGCCGCGCAAAGGAGTTCCAGCAGGTCGCCGGTATCGGATGCTTTTCGGAGGAGATCGCCAGCAGGTACATGGCAAGGTCCTCCGAATACGAATCCCAGCGATACTTCACAAAGCCGCTCTCCGGCATCCAGCCGTGCGACAGCGTATCGCGGTCGTTGAGCATCCAGTTCCAGTCGGCGCGGTTCAACAGCTCCGTCGCATACTTGTGGATCTCGGCATCGTTCCAATGCGCGCGGGCGTGAAGAACACCGCAAAGCAACCAGGCCGTGTCGATGGAAGAGACTTCGCTGGCCCAGGCGCGTTCTCCGGACGCCGAGTCGAGGAAGTGATAGAAGAATCCGCGTTCCTGCGACGTATGATCGCACAGGAACTTTAAAGTGGTCCGTACTCGCGCCCGAATCCTGTCGCGATCGTAGAAGCCGCGATTGTCGCCCACCGCGAGCGCGCTCAAGCCGAAACCGGTGGCCGCAATGCTCGCGACGCCGCCGGAGTACGACTCGTCCACCAAGGCGCGGTCGAGAACCAGACCGGTCTTCGGATCCGCCATTTCATAAAAATACTGGAAAGCTCGACGCTCGACTTCATCGAGAAGACTGTCGCGAAACAGACTCGCGCGTGCGGGCCGCGTCGCCAGTAACGACACACCGGCGCCGGCAAGAAGGCCCAAAAAACGACGCCGGGAGGGGTCCCTGCGGGGTTCTACAATCACTGTGTTTCTTACAGTATAAAAGATGCCACGGTGTTCCCGGTAGTGATCCGCAAGCTTCAAACGGTGAAAACACGCCCAGGATCCGTAAGAATTTCCCTCATAGATCAGCGCGGCAACGGGGCAAGTGCCCGAAATCGCCTTTACTTTCCGTTTGGCATTCCATCGGCAACCAAACTACCGGCGATGACCGGAAGAATCATGAAACCTTTGAGTAACGTACCTGCGAAGCGTCGTGCTCCCCTTGCGTCGGCTGTCATTTCATTCTTCGAGTGGTTCGGCGAATTGGCTGTATTTTGCGGACGGTTGTTTCGGTCCGGAATGGCCCCGCCTTACGAATTCCGCGAGCTAATCCGGCAACTCGATTTGATTGGAACGCTGTCGTCGCCACTAGCTGCTCTCGCGGGAGCCGCTACCGGAGTGGTTCTTTCGCTCGAAACGAGCGACAGCCTGGCACGTTTCGGCGCCAAGGCGATGCTGCCCGCCGTCATCGTGTTCTCGCTGATCCGGGAGAGCGGCCCGATTATCACTGCATTGGTGGTGAGCGGACGTGTGAGTGCGGGGATCGGGGCCGAGTTGGGATCGATGAAAGTCACCGAGCAAATCGATGCCATGGAAGCATCGGCCATCGACCCGTTCAAATATCTAGTGGCAACACGGGTCCTCGCCTGCATTCTAATGCTCCCACTTCTCACGCTGGTTACAGATTTCTTCGGAGTCGTGATGGGTTGGGTCGCCACCACACTCGCCCAGCCGCTTTCATTTCGATTGTTTCTCGACCGGGGATTGAAAGCTGCCCAATTTAGCGATTTTCTCCCGCCAACTTTTAAGACCGCGATCTTCGGGGCAATCATCGGAGTCATCGCCTGTTTTCAAGGCATGCGCACGCGCGGCGGCACCGCGGGTGTCGGCCGATCTGTCACTAGCGCCGTGGTGCTTGCCTCGCTGTTCGTCATCGTCACAGACGTTCTGCTCGTGCGGCTAATCGAGGTGGCGTTCCCATGAGCCAGATCGTCGTGAAAAGCCTATGCAAGTCGTTTGGAAGCCAGAAGGTCCTGAACGGAATCGATCTCTCGATTGATAAAGGCGAGACGTTGGCCGTCCTGGGACGCAGCGGAACCGGCAAAAGCGTGCTTTTGAAACTGCTGGTCGGCCTGCAAACGCCGGATTCCGGTTCGATCATCGTCGACGGCCAGGAAATTAACGGCCTGGCCCTAAAACAACTCAACGAAGTGCGTAAGAAAATCGGATTCCTGTTCCAACAAGCCGCCTTATACGATTCTCTAACGGTCGGTGAGAACGTCGCGTTCCCGCTCGCGAGGCACATGAAACTTTCCGCGCCCGAGCAGGAGAGCAAAGTCAAAGAACTGCTGTCCGAAGTGGGCATGGAGCACGACCTGGACAAGCTGCCCTCCGAGCTTTCCGGCGGCATGCGCAAACGCGTGGGGCTTGCTCGCGCCCTGGCTTTAGATCCGGAGATTCTCCTGTTCGACGAGCCTACGAGCGGGCTCGACCCCATCACGGCGGGTGAAATCGAGGAACTGATCGTGAAATTGCAAGAGCAGCGGCGCAGGACGGCGCTGGTGGTCACTCACGACGTTGGACGGGCAAAGAACTATTCGCATCGCCTGGTGCTCCTTCATGAAGGCCGCATTCGGGCTCAAGGAACTTTGGAGGAGTTGCAGCGGAGTGGCGACCCGTTTGTGGCCCGTTTCGTCGGCCAGGAACAGGAGCATCGCGAGTTGCAGGAGGCTTTATGAGAAGAGAATTACGATTGGGTGTGTTCGTGGTCGTGACCCTGCTGATTCTAGCCGCGGCCGTTTTCCTGATCGGCAGCCAAAAGTCGCTCTTCAAATCCACGTACACACTGAACACCACGTTTAAGAATGCCGTGGGCCTGGTATCTGGGGCCGAGGTGCGAGTGGCCGGCATCCGCGAAGGCACAGTCAAGCAGCTCGTACTGCCAAAGCGGTCGGGCGAGAACCTGACGGTCGTGATGAACATGGAAGATGCCACTCGTGGGGTTCTCAAGAAAGACTCCCTTGCTGCCATCAAGAACGAGGGACTCCTCGGCGATAAGTACGTCGAAATCACGTTTGGGTCACCGAATGCCCCCTCGTTGAAAAACGGTGACACGATCGCCAGCGAACCGCCGCTCGACATTTCCGACCTCATCAAGAAAACCGATCAGATCCTCGACACAACGCAAGGCTCGCTGAACAACATGCAAACCGCCACGGATAACCTGGCGTCGATCAGCTCGAAGGTCAATGAAGGCAAGGGAACGATTGGCGGATTGATCAACGATCCCACCATCTACCGGCAAGCCAGCCAGGGCGCCGCATCGTTCGCGGACGATATGGAGGCTCTGAAGCACAATTTCCTGCTGCGTGGATTCTTCCACAAGCGCGGCTACGAAGACCCTGCGGACCTCACCAAAAATGCACTCGCCCAACTGCCGGCCGCAACGCCAACCGCGCAATTCACGTACGACGTGAAGCAGCTCTTCGACAAACCCGCAACGGCCAAGCTAAAACATGCGAAAGAACTGAATGAAGCCGGCTCAAAGCTCGAACAGGGCGGATTCGGCCTGGCGATCATCAGCGTGAACGGACCGGCGACCGGAGATTCCGATAAAGATCGGCTCACAACGGAAGCTCAGAGCACCGCGATTCGTGAATACCTTGTCCAGAATTTCAAACTGGACGACACTCGGATCAAAACGTTGGGATTGGGAAAAGCGAAGGATGACGCAGAGAGTGGAAAGGTGGCGGTTTTGGTCTATGGCGAGGAAACCAAGGCGCCGGCGGCACAGAAAGGGCCGCCCAGCGCCTCGGCGAAGAGGTGATCACCTCGTCTTTTGAGTTTCCCGGGTGCCGCGCGAGGCGTTCTGGTTCACCAGTGTCTGTGCCAGGCGGGTCAGCTTCTGATCCGCCTGTTTCTCCTCTTCGAGCGTCTCCTCCAGAAGAGTGGCCGCCTGTGTAAGGCCCAGCATTTGAGCAAAAGCCTTGGCGGAGCCATACCCGGCGATCTCGTAGTGCTCCACGCGATTGGCGGCGGCGATTAGCCCGGCGTCCCGCACGTTGGGCTCTTCAATATCGTCGATCGCCTTCTCACCTTCTTCAATCAGGCCCTTCATAGCCTCGCAGGTTTCACCTTTCGCCTTCTTGCCCAGTTCGCCGAATATTCTGTTCAGCCGCTCCACCTGTCCCTTCGTTTGTTCCAGGTGCATTTCGAAAGCCTGACGCAACTGCGCGGAATTGGACGCCTCGGCCATTTTGGGGAGCGCCTTCACCAGTCGCTTCTCGGCATCATAGAGGTCTTCAATCTGCTCGAGGAACAGATCGTCCATGGTCTCAATTTTCATTGCGGATGCTCCTTTAATTCTTTTAGGAATGATTTTTGGGGTCGTGTCCCAATCGTTAGACTGTTCCAGCCCGTTCTGTTTTCGCCTCTTTTAGCAGTCCGCGGGAATAGTTAGGCCGCCTTCAACAAGCGGTTTACTTTCTTCAGGTCGGCGACAAACTGGCGGAACTCTTCGTGACGCTGGTCTGAGTCTGGCGCACGCAGCACAGCGGAGGGGTGAATCGTGGAAGTAACGTGCGGCGCCCAAGGATGTTCAACAAATTTCCCGCGCTCCTTCGTCAGGCGATAGGCGGGGCCAAAGACTGATAGCGCGGCCGTCGCGCCAAGACATACGATGATCTCCGGCTTGACTAGCGCAACCTCGGCTTCGAGCCAAGGACGGCACGCTCTGACTTCAGTGACTGACGGCTTTTTGTGCAGCCGCCGCTTTCCACGTTCCTCGAACTTAAAATGTTTAACCGCGTTACTCACGTATACATCGTCGCGCTCGATCTCCGCTTCGATCAGCGCACGATGTAGCACTCCGCCGGCCGGGCCGACAAATGGATGCCCCTGTAAATCCTCGTCGTTGCCTGGCTGCTCGCCGATCATCATGAGACGTGCCGACACCGGCCCCTCGCCGAAAACGGCTTGTGTCGCCTGCCGGTAAAGATCGCATCCGTGGCACTCCTGGACGGACCGGCGCAGCGTGCGCAGTGTTGGATGTGAAGGGACGTATTCGGCCGCGGTTGTCGTTTCATGTCGCAACATACGTCAACGAAACACGAGCAATCGTATAGCCGTGCGGGCTGATAACCAAACTGAAACAGCACCCGGTATGGTCAGTCTAAGAATTGAGTGCACAAAGGAGCAGCGCATGACCCGGACAGCGTCCGATGTTCTGATTGACACGATTCACGCATGGGGCGTGGATGTCATTTTCGGTTTGCCTGGTGACGGCATCAACGGCATCATGGAGGCCCTTCGGAAACAGAGTGACCGTGTTCGCTTTGTCCACGTCAGGCACGAGGAATCCGCCGCTTTCATGGCATGTGCGCACGCTAAACACACCGGCAGACTCGGCTGTTGTCTCGCCACTTCAGGACCTGGCGGTATCCACCTTTTGAACGGCCTCTACGATGCCAAGCTCGACGGCCAGCCGGTGCTCGCGATCACGGGCATGCAGTTCCACGATTTGACCGACACCCACAGCCAGCAGGATGTCGAGTTGGACAAGCTCTTTGAGAATGTCTGTGTCTACAACACGCGCTGCATGGGCGCCGATCACATGGAGAACATCGCGGAGTTGGCCTGCCGCACAGCCATGTCCTATCGCGGTGTCGCACACATCTGCGTGCCGGTGGATTTTCAGGAAGCCGAAGTCACAAAGAAAGGCAACGGCAGGAGCGAGCGGAACCTGCCCCACCATATCTCCAACGTGTCGGCGTTCAGTGCCAGGATACCGTGCGAGGACGATCTGCGGCGCGCCGCGGACGTCTTGAACCGCGGGAAGCGCATTGCCATCCTGGCAGGCCGCGGAGCGTTGCACTCCACGGATGAACTGGAACACGCCGCTGAAAAGCTCTCCGCGCCTATTGTGAAAGCACTCCTCGGCAAGGCTGCTGTTCCTGACGACAGCCCCTATACAACCGGCACCATTGGCCTGCTGGGTACAAAACCCTCGCAGGAAGTGATGGAGCAATGCGACACGCTGCTGATTGTCGGAAGCTCATTCCCGTATATTGAATTCCTTCCGAAGCCTGGCCAGGCGGCCGGCGTTCAGATCGACCTCGACCCCATACGCATCGGTCTGCGTTATCCGGTTGAGGTTGGTTTGGTGGGTGACTGCAAACGGACGCTTCAATTGCTCCTGCCGATGCTTAAGGGGAATGGGCGGAAAGGCTTCCTCAGCGAAGCGCAGGCGGGAATGCGGGACTGGGCCAAAACCATGGAAAAGCATGCCACCGTAATGACCACGCCGATGAAGCCCCAGGTGGTGGCGGCGGAGTTGGGCAAACGGCTCCCCGACGATGCGATCATCAACTGCGACTCTGGCACCATCGCGACCTGGTGGGCCCGGCATATCCCCGCGAAACGCGGCCAACTGCACACAGTTTCCGGAAACCTGGCAACCATGGCGTGCGGACTGCCCTACACGATCGCGTCACAGATTGCTTATCCCGACCGGCTTTGCATCGGGTTCGTTGGAGATGGCGGATTCACGATGCTCATGGGTGAGTTCGCGACAGCAGTGAAATACAAGCTGCCGATCAAAATCGTCATCATCAAGAACAACACGCTGGGCCAGATCAAGTGGGAACAGATGGTCTTCCTTGGCAATCCCGAATACGGATGTGACCTGAATCCCATCAACTTCGCCGAATTCGCTCGCGCCTGCGGCGGCGAGGGCTTCACGATTGAAGACCCCAATCAATGTGGCGACATTCTCGACCGCGCATTGAAGAGTCCTGGTCCCGCCGTAATCGAAGCGGTGGTGGATCCCAACGAACCACCTATGCCACCCAAGATCACCGCACGGCAGGCGGCCCATTTTGCGGAATCGCTGGCCAAGGGCACGCCCGACCGGCGGAAGATCATCGAAGACGTGATTGAGGGCAAAATTCGTGAGCTGGTGTAGGTAATCAACTGGACCCTATCCATCTGCCTGCACTTTTGGTATCATCGGCTAGAACATGAGAAGTACCGTCCCGATACCGGCGCCCTGCCGTGAAACATGATTCCGCCGAGAAGCTACCCACCCCGCGGCCCCAGACCGAGAATCCGTGAGAATGTGAACGAGGCAATCCGTGCGCGTGAAGTTCGCGCGGTCTTTCCTGACGGTAGTGTCGAGATTATGCCGACGCTCGCCGCCGTTCGAAAGGCCCAGGAGTTGGGCCTCGATCTGATTCTGATCGCGCCAACGGCCGAACCGCCTGTCGCCAAGGCCATGGATTACGGCCAGTGGCAGTACGAAAACAAGAAGAAGCAGCACGAAGCAAAGCGAAAGCAGCACGTCATCCAGGTCAAGGAACTGAAATTCCGCCCGAACACGGACGACCACGACTACGATTTCAAGAAGAATCATGCGATCCGCTTCCTGAAGGAGGGGAACCGCGTGAAGGCGATCGTGCAATTCCGGGGACGGGAGATCGCGCATACCGATCTGGGCAAAAAGCTTTTGCTGCGTTTTGCTGGGGATCTGCAGCAATTCGGTACCGTCGAAGGCCAGCCCAAACTTGAGGGTCGCAACGCTCACGTCATCATCGCGCCCATCAAGACCTTGAAAGAGGGGGCTAAACCCGAGAAATCCGGTCAGGCACCTCAGGCCCCTCAGGCGGCGCACTAGTAACGCCGCGTTTAGGCCAACACCACTTAGTTTTCTCTAAACCGAGTAGTCCCGCTGCCTGTGATGCAGGATGGCATCCTGCCGCCGGTTGCCAACCGGCGCTGGTCGGGCCGGGTTAACAACCCGCCGCAGGCTAACAGCCTGCCTCACAGGCTCAATCAAACTCGCTGTTCCGGAAAACTAAGTGGCATTGGCCTTCAGGCGGTAAATCCGCTTCGGCAGCCTGAAGGTTGCCGTTCCAGATCAATAAAACAGGTACTTCTGCCAGCGATCGTCACTCTTTGCGAGCAGGCGCATCAGGTGCCGGCTGGTGTGCAGACTGAACGGACGAGGCGCGCGCGCCAGCTTCATCCCGGCCTCCTCGGGCGTACGGCTACCCTTGCGATTATTGCAGGGATGACAGCATGCGACGAGGTTCTCCCAGGTGGTTTCACCCGCCCGCGAGCGCGGAACCACGTGGTCGAGCGTGAGCTCCGCAGATGGCAGTGTTCGATGGCAATATTGGCAGGTGTAGCGGTCGCGCATCAGGATATTCTTGCGCGATAGTGCTCGCGTCTGGTGCGGTATCCGACGGTACTCCAATAGGCGGATGACCGAAGGCATCGGCGTCTGCTGTCGTGCCGAGTGCACGAAATGGTGAGAAAGCTCTTCAGCGGAGGCCACTCCTTTCAGCACGAGAACCAGCGCACGGCGAGCCGCGCAAACGTTAATCGGCTCGTAGCTGGCATTCAGAACGAGAACGGGCTTATGCAATCGATCCAGACTGGGCATCTTCTAAACTCCTGAACGGGTACGAATCAGGATTGCGATTCAAAGTAGTGTCGCGCACGGCGACGGTCAGACGGCGATCCACGCGGGCCACGGTCAGCAATGTGACCCGTCGAGCTCCCGCGCGTTTAAGAGCTTGCGCGCAGGAGCCGGCGGTTGCGCCGGTGGTCATAACATCATCGATCAGTAAAACACTCTTGTTGGCGACGGACCGCCGCGACTTCACGCGAAACGCGCCGCGCATGTTCTCACGCCGCTTGTTGCCCGTGAGTCCTGCTTGAACCTTTGTCGAGTGTACGCGCCGAACCAGGCATCGAACTTCCGTCCCGGTGCTGCGGCCAACTTCCTTCGCCAGCAGCAGCGACTGGTTGAATCCACGGCGCCATCGCTTGTACCAGTGCAGAGGAACCGGAACAATCAGGTCGAACTCTTCGCCGGGGGGAACCGCTGAAACCAGCATTCTACCGAGTGGCCGAGCCAACGTCTGAATGCGCGCGTACTTGAATAAATGAATCAGTTGCCGCAGCTCGTCTTCGTAGGAGCCGAACGAGTAGGCGCAATCAAAGGCATTCAGCCCGCGCCGGCAGAGGCCGCATAAACCATCCGCATCCAATGGAAATGGGCTAAGAAACGGGGTTCGGCAGGCCACGCAAAAGTGTTCCGCGGAAATAGGCTCGGGTTTCGCGAGACATTTCGGACAGACCGGTATGCGGCTGACCTTTACGAGAGGCTCAGCACAGATTCTGCAGTTGTCGGGAAAGAGGAGAGCAAAAAGGGCGCGAGGGATCGATCGAACGAAGGTCGGGATGGCAGCCGGTACAAAACTCGTGAACCAACTACTGCTGAAGATACACCCCCAGTAAATTCCAGTGTACAACAAAGAAAATCAGCGTTGTTCTATCCTGCCGTAACAGTTCTATGACAGATCGCATCATTGGCCAACTCTATGCTCCACATTGGGGCAACCCCATGCTCCACATTGCGGGCCTGAACGATTGCTACCGGCGTGTTGAGCCGTTAAGATCGGTCAGGTGTGGCGACCACGAACTTCGTGAGAGACTCGAACAGGAACTTCGGTCACGGAGGCAAAAGAATGCACGCTATTCACTCCGCGCATTTGCCGCTTTTCTAGGAACCGATCACTCCACCCTTTCGCAAATCCTGCAACGCAAGCGGCGGACACCGGCCGGGCGCCTGCGGGTCTGGACTAAGAGGCTCGGTTTTGATCATGAGGAAATTGCGGCGTACGTTGCCGAGGAACATTTGCGTGACGCCGCTTTTGCTTTTCGTGAGTGTTCAGGATGTTTCTGCGGCAGTTGAGAAGGTCCGTGACTTAGGTACTCAAATAGTGATACCACCCACTACCCTTCCGGGAAGGTATTACACAGCCTCTGACCCTTCACGTCCCGCGACGGTTTGGAGGATGTGGAAGGGTGGAGCAGGCGGTTGCGCCTGCCTTTGGACCTCACGGGAACTGCGCAGCCGAAACCGAACCCACGCGATCTGGCTACGTTTGTCGTAGTTTCGAAATTCCTGTACTTACGTATAAGGCAGCATGCTACTGGCTGGCGCTGCTCTTGTTGGCTTCATACAAACCGACGCCGGTGCCCACACCGGCAGCCACCACGACACCGGTGATGATCAGCTTGGTTCCAAGCGCCATTCCCGTCGATACTCCTGCCGCCGTCGCCGCTCCGCCGGCGATCGAAGCATTCGTAACCGTCAGAACTGCGACAGCGCCATCCCTCGGCTTTTCATTGGGGTCGGGCGTACCCGTGACCGTCACCGTTTTGCCAATCATATTGTCGAAATTCTGGCCGGTGACTTCATACTTCATGCCCGTGTCCAGCACCGTGACAAAATAATGGCCATTTACCTTCGAAAGCCTGCCTGTGATCGTCGTGGGAGCGGTTGCGCCGGCATTCTGAGAGTCGAATTCGAGTGCGCGTTCCGGCGTAACCTTGGCGAGAAGTAAACCGTTCGGCAGGCTTACGTTCATCTCACCTGCGCTGGCGGAAACCGAAACTTTGCTGGTCCCCTGTACCGAAACTGCACCCTTCGACAGATTGTCGAGCGGTTGAATGCGCAAACTGCTGGCCTCGACAAGAAATCCCGACGCCTTGGAAAGCTCCGTCGTGCCTTTCTCCAGCACTAGCTTATTGCTGAAAAGCTTGCCCCGGGAACTCGGAGCCATGGCGAGTTCAATGCCTCGTTGCAGATGGAAATTGGTCGTAGCCTTTCCAGTTTCAATGAGCGTGCCATCGAACACCGTCGCGTTGCCAAATACCGGCGAACCGTCGACTTGGATGCTGCCGTGTGCCGTAACCGTGCCAATCGATGCTGGCGCCCCTGCCACCAATGCAGCCGTCAGAATAACCAGGATGAAAAACCGAAGCACTTTCAAGCCTCCACAATAACGCTTCAAATCGCTTCCAGAATACGGCATAATAATGTTGGACGCAAGAGTTTTCTCTTTTATTTTGAATAAGTTGGTAGTACATTGTCAGACAGATTGATGACTTACTACGAAGAATTGGGACTATCCTCCACCGCGAGCGAGGAAGATATCCACAAGGCCTATCGAGCCCTTTCCAAACTCTTGCATCCCGATCAACAAAGCGACCCGGAATTGCGGCGCGCGGCGGAAATCCAGATGCTTCGGCTCAACGGCATCGTGGAAGTTCTGCTGGATACGGACCGCCGCCGGCGCTATGACAACTCCCTTGTGTCGCGCTCCACGGAGCTAGCCATCCCCAGCCCCGTGGCGCCATGGTTGAAATACGTCGAACCTCTGCGCCGAGGCTCCACCTTGGTCCTGCTAGGTACAATCACCGCGGCAGTTGTTCTCACTCTCGGCGTACTCTGGTTTGTGGCCGGCGACCTGATGCACTTCGGCGCCGCCCATGCTGCCGCTCCCACCGTCGGTTCCAATAAGCCCTCGTCCGACGCCGAACAACTCTCGTCAGCCGGTCGGGCGCAGTCAAAACGAAAGACCACGATTACGAGCAGGAAAACGCCTTCCCTTGTAAGCCGAAATACTATTGAAAAGGCTGACGATCCGGAGGGCATACCGGCAATCGATCTCCCGTCCGTCCAAACAGCTTCGGTAAGCCAGCCCGTAATTGCCACGATTCCCCGGGCATCCAGTTTCGTTCCCTCTCTCCCGACAGAAAATCCCGTAACCCAGGCGAACTCATCTCTCGACGGCTTATGGGTTTACACACCCGCCGCGAACAAACCTGAAGGGAATCAGACCCTGCTGTACGTTCCCGAATACATCGAACTACACGTCCACTCCAGCGAGAACCTGCTTTTCGGAGAATACACATCTCGCTACCGGGTGGAAGATAAAGCCATTTCTCCCTATGTTAAGTTCACTTTTCAAGGAGCCTTCACCCCCACGGTATTTGCGTGGCGTTCGGACGACGGTAGCCGCGGAACTGTCGGCCTCCAAGTGCTCAGCGCACAAACTCTGCAGGTCAATTGGCGAGTGACTCAATTCGGCTCCAGCATGGGACTCGCTGCGGGAACCGCAATCTTAATTCGAAAGATCGAACAGTGATTCGTGTAGCGCAAAGCCTCGTGGTCGTTATGGCTTGCGCAATCGGTATATGGTGGTCATTCCAGGTGGCCCGCGCCGATTATCTGTTCCACCTTGATACCGAAGAGTCGCTGCGAGAGGCGATCGCAATCGTGCCGGACCAGCCGCGTTATTATGCCCGCCTGGCTCAGCATGAAACTGATCATGCGGAGCGCCTCCTCGAAAAAGCTTTGTCCATTAGCCGCTATGATTCGCAGGCGACTATCGATCTCGCCCTGCTAAAGGAGGCGCGCGGCGATTACGGTAGCGCCGAAAAGCTGCTGCTCAATGCTTATGCCATCGATAAGACCTATCTGACCCGCTGGACGCTTGCAAATTTCTACATCCGGCGCGACAACATGCCTGAATTCTGGCATTGGGCCCATAAGGCGGCCGAAATGCCTGCCGAAGATATCCAGGCCCTGTTTCAGCTCTGCTGGCGCGCCGCGCCTGACACCAGTCTCATTTCAGAAAAGGTCCTCACGGCCGATCCGCAAGTGACCCGCCAATTCATTAGATTCTTGTTGAATCGCAATGAATTGCAGGCCGCCGCTTCACTGGCTACACAATTGATCGCACGGGGGCGGGCGGCCCCGGATGCGCCGGTCCTCTACGCGCTCATCGACCGCCTCCTGACAGCCGGCCATGCGCAGGCGGCGCTCGATGTATGGGGGGCTTTGAGGAATAGCGGCTGGGTCCCATCAGATGCCGGGGTGCCGTATAATTCGTCGTTCTCCCGCCCGCCCGAGCCGGTCGCCTTCGACTGGCATATTTACCCTGCCGACGGCCTGCAGCCGAGAATGGGCCAAAACGGACTCGAAGTGGAGTTCTCCGGCCGCCAGCCGGAGAATTGTACGATCGGCGAACAGGTTTTGGCTTTGGGAAGCGGCGCACACATCCTGACCTACCGCTATCGCACCTCTGGGATCGCACCCGATACAGGGCTCGCATGGAAGATTGCCGACGCCAAATCGGGGGCAGTCCTCGCCACCTCGCACGATATGTCCAGCGCAGAGTACCGCGAGGATTCGGTCGACTTCCCAACCTCCGACCCACTCACGCTGGTTCGCCTCCGCCTCGAATATCACCGCGCCCTGGGCACTTCACGTTTTACGGGCACGGCAGATGTCGGTAACGTAAAGCTGAAGGCGAGCCCTATTCGTTAAACCACGCCACCGTACGCTGCATCAGGTCGCGGATGTGATTGCTGTCGTGGAAGCGATGCCCCTCGCCCTGGTACACCACCAGTTGCGTCTTGACCCCCAGCGTTTTGAGCGCATGCCAGAACTCGCGCGATTGCGGCTCCGGGACCTCGCCGTCCATTTCGCCGACAACCACCAGAGTCGGCGTCTTTGCCTTCTTGATGAACTCCATCGGCGAACTCTTTGCATATACCGCCGGATCGTCATAAACCGACGCGCCGAAGTACGGAATCATCCATTCGTCAATCGAGTTTTCTCCATAGTAACTCTGCCAGTTCGAAAGCCCGGCGCCCGTAACCGCCCTGTAGAAACGGTTCGTCTGCGTCACCGCCCACATCGTCATGTAGCCGCCGTAGCTCCATCCCGCAATCCCGACGCGCTTGTCATCGACCGGGTAATCATGCACCACTTTGTCCACGCCGGTCAGGATGTCGCGCAAGTCGCCATAGCCGAAGTCCTTCACGTTGGCACGGGTGAACGCCTCGCCCTGGCCGTAGCTGCCTCGAGGATTCGGAAAAAACACGAAGTATCCCTGTGCCGAAAGAACAGACAGATCGAAAAAGGTTGACGGCCACGCCTGCCGCCTCTCAGACGCCGGTCCGCCATGCACCGAAACCACCATCGGGTACTTCCGGCCGGCCTGGTAGTTCAGCGGAAACAACAGCCATCCCTGCACGTGGAAGCCGTCGTTCAGCCATTCAATGCTTTCCGCCTTGCCCCACTGAGGATTCAAACCCTGATTAGCGTGCGTCAACTGCCGCCATTGGCCAATCGGTCCGGCCCAGACCTCCGGCGGAGCCGACCAGGAATTCCTAATGACGATACTCGCTTGTGCGGAACCCGCAAAAACCAGGCTTTCGTCGCCTTTCCAGATCATGCTGGCGCTGCCACTCGCGAGATCGAGTGATTGAAATGCTGTCGAACCAGATATGTGGTCGGTGATCAGCAGACCCTTGGAATCAGGAAGCCAGGAAATATCGCTGGGACTCGACTTCCATCCGGGCGTGACGTTTTTCGGGGTGCCCCCCTCAGCCGGAATTGTGTGGATCTCGCCGCCGGTGACGCCCTCATCGCTCATCAGCCCTTCAATGAACGCGATAGTCCGTCCGTCGGGCGACCATCGCGGCGCCGCAATCTGCAGCTTCGGCTTGTACAGGTGGCGTGTGGAACCTCCCGCCACGTCGATGGCATATAACTCGGCGTAATACCAGTTGTCGTCGCCAGGAGGAGGCGCGGCGTCATAAACCACCTGCTTACTGTCAGGCGACCAATCGTATTCGAAAATGTGCGTGCGCTCCGGCGTGATCTGACGCATCGTCCCCGACCGCATGTCGACGATCGCCAGCCGCTGCACGAAATACTTGTCCTCAATGACGCCCGTTTCCGGCAGAACGGCCTCGACAGGTCCCAGATTGCGTGTTGCGTTCTCCGTGAACAGGACCGCGATCTGGCGTCCGTCGGGCGACCATCTCATATCCTGGAAATACCCGGTTGCGTCCGTGACACGCCGCGGCTTGCCCGACCGATCGGCCACATAGATCTGCTCCTGGCCGGATTTCGCCGCATCGGATAAGAACGCGATTCGCGACCCATCCGGCGACCATGCGACACCTCGTTCCACACACTTCTCTTTGCACGCACTCAGGCGCTTGGCGCTGCCGTCGGGGAAATTTTGGGTCCAGACGCCGTCATCCACCCAGGCCGCGCGCTTGCCGTCGTTCGTAATTGCAACTTCAGTAAAGCGCTTCGTGCTGCTCAGCAAATCGAGCGTCTGGTCAATGGTGGTCTGGGCGAGCGCAGCCGGTGCGAGCAGAAGCAAAAGAATGAGCCAGTTCTTCTGATTGTTTGCGCCATGCGAAGTTTTGGACGATGTGGAAGGGTGAATCAGGCATTCAGCCTGCCTTTGGACCTCACCAGGAACGCGAGGTTGAAACCGACTGGGCCGCCTTCCTGCCTTGTCAACCATGCCAGCGCGCCTCTGGGGACGCCGATCGAGCATGATCAACGGCCCTTCAGCTCAGATAGTAATTCCTTCACGGCGGCGTCAAGCTGCGAATCGTGATCCGTGTAGCTTTCGCCGACCGGGCGCGTAACGGGAATGTCGACCGGCCGCGGATGCAGTTCCATATCCTGACCGTTGGCGTCGGTGATTCGGATGGATGGAGTGCGCAGCGCCGATCCGTCGATCATCTGCGAGCCGCCCGTATAAATGATCCAGCCGGCGGTCGGCTCACCCACAACCTTGCCCAGCTTCAGGCTGCGATAGCCTTCCGTGAAATCCTCGGCATCGGACAGCGAATGCTGGTTGGTCACCAGAATGGTCGGCACCTCCAGCGAGCGCTGGCCGAGCACGGAGCGGGCCGGCGATTCCGGCTCGTCGCGCGGAGTCATCTTCAGGTATCCTCGCCGCGACAGGATATCGATGGCATAAACGTTCACAAATCCACCGTTGTTGTTTCGAACGTCAATCACCACACCCTGGCGCGACTGGTTTTCGGTGTCCAGGTCCAGCGTCAATTGCGTCAGGGCATTGCCCGACATGTCCTGCATGTGGACGTAGCCCAGCTTGCCGCCGCTAATTTTGTCCACATACGCGCGCCTCTCGTCGACCCAGGCGCGGTAGCGTAGCGATTTCTCGGTCTGCATGTTGACCGGACGCACCACCACTTCACGATCGGCGAGTTTCAGCGTGACTCGCTTCCCGATCCTGTGGTCGAGCAGTTCGTCCAGGTTGGTGCGTGCGTCGACGGGCGTGCCATCAACCGCCGATACGGTATCCCCCGCCTTTATCCCGGCCAGCGCTCCAGGACCCAGCGGAAGCACCTCGGTCACCTTCAAATGCCCCGACGATTCATATTCCGCCCGGTCGAAGCCGAGCCCCAGACGTCCGGTGGTGCTCTGGTTGCCGTTCTGGCCGGCCGAAATACCGGAGTGCGATGCGTTCAATTCGCCCAGCATCAAGTTGATCAGACGGCGCTCCTCGTCCGGCGTTTGGGATCCGGCGATAAAGGGCTCGTATTCCGTTCGTGTCGCGTTCCAGTCGACGCCGTTGAACTTCGGATTGAAGAAGGTGTCGCGAATTGTGGTCCAGGCCTGCCGGAACACTTCCATCTTCTCGCGGGCAAAATCCACGTCCATTTCCGCCGTGGTCGCGATTGGTTTCGCCTGCCGGTTATCGAGCGTGATCGTGCTGATCTTGCCTTGTTCGAGGTAGAACACCTGTTTCCCATCGGGCGAAAACTGCGCGCCGTTCTTGAAGCCGGGCGTCGAGGTGAGCTGCCGGGCGACAGCCGGCTCCCGCGAAAGCTCGTCCAACGAATAGGTGTAGAGATTCTGCTGTCCCGCGGCGCTGGCCGTCAGCAGCAGGGTTTTTCCGTCCGGGCTGATTGCGGACACCGTACTCACGTCGAGACCGGTTGGAAGCAGGCTCGTACGACGGCGAATATCGTCGAACACGACTTCAACAGGCTTAGCCGGTGGCTTGGGCGGCGTGGCGCCGGTCTCCGGCTTCTTTTCCTGGCCCGTGGGCTTGAACAGATCGCGGAATTCATCCTCGTGGAACCGGGGAGTTCGCGGGATCAAATCGACTCGCGCCACCTGGCCCGGCTCGGTGCGCTGAGTGCTACCGAATAGAAGATACGTGCCGTCGGGACTCCACAACAAGTCGTCGGAAAAACCATTCGACAAATAGCTGACCTGGTGGCTCTGGCCTCCCATCGATGGAACCACGTTGACGTTGGTAAACAGCCGGGTGCTGCGCGACAGGTAAGCCAGCCACTTTCCGTCGGGCGACCAGGCGATCGATTGGCTGCTGCGGCCCGGCTCGCGCTCGAGGTAGCCATTCGCGATGGCACGATCCTGCTTCGAGTCGAGATCCAGAATGTGCAGTTCGCGCCCGGCGCGTTCGAAGGCGATTTGTTTTCCATCGGGCGAAAAACGCGGGTAGATGTCGATTCCAGAATTCGTGAGCTTGGTTTCCTTCCCCGAGCCGAAGTCGTATTCGAAGATGTGCCAGTCGCCATCGCGATCCGAAGTGTAGATGAGGCGGCGGCTGTCGGGCGCCCACTCGATTTGCACGTTATCAGCGCCGGTCCGCGTAACGCGCTGCGCGTCCCCGCCGTCCTTTGCCGACGCCGCAAAGATCTCGCCATGGGCCGTAAACGCGACTTTCTTGCCGTCGGGAGACAGGGACAGGCCCTGAAAACGGTCGTTCAGATTCAGGTGCTGCGCCGCCGCGGCAGCCGGCGCGCCCCGTAGCTCGATCGCCACCTGCGCTGCTTTGCTGGTCTCAGTGTCGAGTTTCCAAATGCCGAAATCCCGCTCAAACGTGATGATCCGGCCATCGTAGGAGATCGCCGGCCAAACCACACGGCCGCTATTGAACTGCGTCACCTGGCGCGGTTTGTTTCCCGCCACGGCACGATTCCAGATGTTCTGGGCTCCGCTGCGATCCGAGACGTAAAACAAGTTGTGCCCATCGCGCGACCACATTGGCCAGGCTTCCTTGGCGTCTCCGTTCGTCAACTGTTCGTAGCGCGGAGGCATGCCTTCATGGACCAGCCAAATCTCCGATTCGTCGAGGTGGCTGTGCCCTTTCCGCCACCATTGAGCACCGGCCATCCCCCGCGCCGTAATGGCGAGCGTCTTACCGTCCGGTGCCGGTGCGGAGAAGTATTCGGTTGCATAGCGGTCGCCCGCAACCGCCAGCGGCGTTCCACCCTCGGCACTGACGCGAAACACGTCGCTCATGCCGGCGATATCGCTGGCGGTGGACGAGAAATAGATCCATTTCCCATCTCGCGACCAGCCGTCAAGCTGATCCGGCGCGTCGCTGAAGGTCAACCGCTTCAGGCCGCCGTTCGCGAGCGTGAGAACGTAGACATCGCCATTGCCGGTCCGCGTGGACACGAAGGCCAGCTTCTGTCCGTCCGGTGAGTACATCGGACGAGACTCCGTTGCCGGATGCGACACCAATAGGTGAGCTTCGCCGCCTTTGGCAGGTACTGCCCAGATGTCGCCACCCGCGACGAAGGCGATTTCCGAGCCGTCCGGCGACGGGCAGGGGTCGGAAAGATAAGGCTTGGAGTCGGCCGCCGCGAGAAGCCCGGCAAGAAAGATTACAGCGAAAGCCATGCGCATCATAAACATCAATTATAGGAGCACCAGGCCGCCGTAACTCGGGCTATTTCCAAGGGAAAACAAGCGGCACTCCAGTCTTCAACCTTAACTGCCGATAAGCTCCTTAGATGGCGGCGATCGCATCCGTACGACTGCGGCTTACGTGTATCTGCGCAGTGTTCACGATGTGTGCGTCTGCACAGCATTACGGCTTCCGCTCGTTCGGGCGTGAATCCGGCCTGACAAATCTGGTCATCAGATGTTTGTATCAGGACCGGAACGGTTTTGTCTGGGCGGGGACCGATAATGGCCTGTTTAGATACGAAAGTGGCCGTTTTCGACACTTCGGGACGGAAGACGGGCTCCCGGGCTCCGGTATTCAATCTGTCCATCAGACCGCGGATGGCACGCTTTGGGTTGCCACGAACACCGGATTAGCGCGATTCACCGGAACCCGCTTCGAAACCGTCGTTCTGGACTCGAAATATCGGATGTATGGCCCCGCCGTGTTGGCTTCCGACTCGCAGTCGACCCTCTACTTCACGACGGATCGGGGATTGATTGTCGGCAAACGTTCGGCGGACGGATGGCAATTCTCTCGTTTGCGATCATCAAACGTCCAGGCAGCCAAACCTTCATCCGCGATTTATGTGGCTCCCGATGGCGCGGTGTGGTACACCTGCGGCCCGGGCTTGTGCGTTTACGACCACACTTCGGTATCCTTTGTCGGAATCGAAAACGGACTGCCTGGAGCATTGTGGCATTGGATTGGCCAGGCTCCTGACGGCGGCATCGTGCTTCGAAGTTACACGCAACTTGCCTACCTCGATCGGTCAAGCGTCCCGAAAGTGGTGCGGCTGGAAAATGTTGCGTCGGCGAATTTCTGGGCTCCTCCCGGTGTGACGGATCACCTGGGCCGCTTTGTTCTTCCCACATCCGATGGCTTGGCGATCCGAAGAGGAACTGACCCGTGGCGCTTCATCACGGCCGCGCAGGGGCTCCCGAGCGACGAGATCTTCAGCGCACTGGAAGACCGCGAGGGGACCTTGTGGCTGGGAACGTACGGCTTTGGGATCGTTCAATGGCCCGGTTATGGGAGTTGGGAGACCTGGGGCCGCACGGAGGGCTTCGCCAACGAAACGCTCTGGGGATTACAACGGGATCAGGATGGGGTTCTTTGGGCCGGCACCAGCAACGGAGTGCACCGGTTCGTGAATGGCAAATGGCAACGCTGGCCTGCTGCCGGAATCCCTCATTCCGAGTTGCTGATGATCGCGGTCGGGTCCGGCGGAACGATGTGGGTGGGAAGCCATCCAAACGGGCTCTTCGAAGTGGACACACGGAGCGGGACAGTGCGCCGTCACTTTGGCGCGGCGGAACTCGGGAGTTCCAATGTCGTCGGCGTTGCTTTGGATACTGAGGGCTCGCTCTGGGTGAGCACGTTCCGGGGACTCCTCCGGAGTGTCGGGAAGGGCCGCGAGATCAGCTTTGAGCGACAGACTCCGCCGGGCGCGAAGCCGGGAGAATCCTATTATCAGTGCCTCGTTGATCGCCGGGGCCGAGTTTGGGCTCCGGGCGCCTATGGGCTCTACATGTATGATCATGGCGTCTGGAGAAGGTTCACGGCAAAGGATGGGTTGCAGGCGTCGCCGGTCACCTCCGTTGCCGAGGCGCCGGACGGCTCCATGTGGATTGCCTACGCGGGTACGGAGGGAATTTCGCACCTCACCAGCAACGGCGCCGGCTATTCCGTTTCACATTACACGACCAGGGACGGATTGAAGTCGAACCTTGCGTTCAGCATCGGATTCGACCGTTTGGGGCAATTGTGGGTCGGGACAGACAACGGCGTGGATGTTTTGCGCAAGTCCGGGTGGCAACATTACAGCCAGGCCGAGGGCCTGTCTTATAACGATGTGAGCGCGAACTCTTTCCTGGCCGGCGTTGGCAACGACGTGTGGATCGGAACAACGCGCGGGTTGAGCCATTACCTGGGAGCCGACAGCGGCCGTGAATTTACGGCCCCTGACGTTCTGATCACGTCAATCGCGTTTGGAACGAAACCGCCGTTATCCGCCGCTGAGCACCCTTCCATACCATTCAAAGACCGGGCGTTGCGTATCTCCTACAGTGCCTCGACCTATCAGGACGAGCAGGAGGTGTTATTCCGATACCGCATTCATGGGAGCAACACCGATTGGGTCACCACCGGAGAACACGACCTGCATCTTCCGGAGCTCCCCGTAGGAAAGTATGGATTTGAGGTCTCGGCGCGTAGTGCGCGCGGGGTCTGGAGCAAAAAGGCCGCCACATTCGCCTTCGAGATCCTGCCTCCCTGGTATCGCACGTGGTGGAGCCTGGGTGCCTGTACCGTGTTCCTCGCCATGGCAATCTGGGGAGCCTATCGTTGGCGCGTACGCCGGTTCATAAACACGAGAAAGCAACTGGAAGAGAAAGTCGCGGAGCGCACCAGGGATCTCCAGGAAGCCATGGTTAAGGCCGAGGAGTCAAACCGCTTGAAAAGCGAGTTCCTCGCCACCATGAGTCATGAAATTCGCACCCCGATGAACGCGGTTTTGGGCATGACCGATCTCGTTCTCAGCAGCGAGGTGAACCCGGAAAACCGGGAGAACCTGGAAGCCGTGAAACACGCGGGTGGGTCGCTCCTGGCGTTGCTGAATGACATTCTCGATCTGTCGAAAATCGAGGCCGGGCGCATGCCCGTGGTGGCCGCGCCCTTCTCGGTTTACGAATGTGTTGAGTCGTGCATCCAAACCATGGGAATCGCCGCTCAACAAAAAGGTCTCGATCTGTCATCGCGCGTTAGCCCCGATGTTCCCAACCTTGTCGTAGGCGACGAATCCCGCATTCGACAGGTGCTCATTAATCTGGTCGGAAATGCGATTAAGTTCACGGAGCGGGGCTCCATTCGGCTGGAGACAGAATCGGATGTCTCGAGCCGCTCCGAGGTCACGGTTCGTTTCACCGTGTCCGATACCGGGATCGGCGTCCCACCCGAACAGCAAAAGGTCATTTTTGAGCCATTCCGCCAGGCCGACAGCTCCATGGCGCGGCGCTATGGCGGGTCCGGCCTGGGATTGGCTATCTGCATCCGTCTCGTCGAAGCCATGGGAGGACGCATGACCTTAGAAAGCGAACTGGGAAAGGGCAGTCGGTTCGCCTTCTCTGTACCCTTGAAACGTAGCAATACGAGGGTCGAGCCCACCCCGGCTGTCCGCAGTGAAAGCCCGACGGTGATACCGGTCCGTTCGGTCGCAGTGCTCTTGGCAGAAGACAATGTCGTCAATCAGCAGTTGGCCGCGCGCCTCCTGCGCAAGCGTGGACATACGGTCACGGTGGTCAGCAACGGTGCCGAGGCTGTGTCGCAATACCAGAAACAGCAGTTCGAAGTCATCCTCATGGACGTGCAGATGCCGGAAATGGACGGCCTGGCGGCGACCGTAGCGATCCGCGAGTCCGAACGGTCGAACGGAAAACGGGTGCCCGTGATCGCGATGACTGCCAATGCCATGAGCGGCGATCGCGAGAGGTGCCTCGAAGCCGGAATGGACGACTATATCAGCAAACCCTTCCAAGCAGCCGAACTGTGGGCCAAGGTTGAGAAATTCGCCAACAATTCGCCCCAGTCCGCCCGGCCGCAACAGCCTGTAGCGGGCGACTGACCGCCCCCAACGCGAACTTCTCCTACAATCGAGGTGGAGGACTTATGCGTCCCACGATTCTCGTGTGCGCGCTGTGCACGTTGGCACTCGCGCAACCCAATAACACCATGGTCGACCGGGTGGGATCGACCGGGTTCCTGCAACTCGAAGCTGACAGCTTCAAGACTCTCACTCCGAAGCAGAAGGAAGTGGCCTATTGGCTCAGCCAGGCGTCGATAGCGATTAATCCGATCATCTACGATCAGTTGTCCCGTTGGGGACTCCGCCAGAAATACGTTCTCGACCTGATCGCCGCGCATCCCGACGGTATCCCTGTGGATTCGGCGAAGAAGATCTCCGATTTCTCGAAGCTCTTCTGGGGCAATCACGGCAATCATAACGAGAACACCGCCCAGAAGTTCCTGCCGGAGTTCACTTTTGAGGAATGGAAGGCAGCGGCGCTGGCCGCGCTAAAACGTGATCCGCGCCCGCGCTTCACCGCGGCAACCCTCTCGAAGGAACTGGACGATCTCAAGCCATCACTCTTTGATCCCAACTTCGAGCCGACGATCACGGCAAAGAGCCCCAAGGGTGGATTGGATATTCTGAAGGCAAGTGCGAATAACTTCTATCAGGGCGTGACGCTCGCCGACCTGGCCAATTTCAAGGAGCAGTATCCGTTGAATTCGCAGCTCGTCAAGGTGGGAGGCAAGCTGGAGGAGCGTGTCTATCGCGCCGGCACGGCCGACGGCAAAATCCAGCCCGGCCTCTACGCCGAATACCTGCGCAAAGCGAACGAGTTTTTTGAGAAGGCCGCGAAGGCCGCCGAACCGGCCCAGGCCGGGGCGATCCGCGATCTGATCCGCTATAACCAAACCGGCAACCCGCACGACTGGATCGCGTTCGGCATCGCCTGGGTGCAGAACAACTCTGCCGTGGACTACGCCAACGGATTCATCGAGGTTTATCGGGACGCCCGTGGCGCGAAAGGGACCTCGCAGAGCTTTGTTAGCGTCACCGACCAACATCTGAATGATGAGATGTTGAAGATCGCAGCGAATGCGCAGTATTTCGAGAACAAGGCGCCCTGGGCCGCGCAATATAAGAAGCAAGGCGTGAAGCCGCCGCTCGCGAAAGCCGTGGAGACAATCGTTGAAACCGGCGATTTCCATGTCACAACCGTCGGCGATAACCTCCCGAACGAGGACGAGATTCACGAGAAATACGGCAGCAAGAGTTTCCTGTTCACGGGGAGCACCCGGGCTCTCAACCGTGCCCAGGGTACCGGTTCGTTGGACGAATTCGCCGTTTCGCCCGAAGAGATCACGATCTGTAAGAAGTATGGTGAAGAGGCGGGAGACCTGATGACCGCTTTGCACGAGATTATCGGCCACGGTTCGGGCAAGCTCAGCCCGAAACTGACCAAGGATCCAGCGTTTTATCTCAAGGAGTATTCCTCCACCCTCGAGGAGGCGCGCGCCGACCTGATGGCGCTATGGAATATCTGGGATCCCAAACTGAAAGAACTCGGGTTGGTGAGTTCACCGGATGTCGGCAAAGCGATGTACTACAGCGCCGCGCGCGCTCCTCTGACCCAGCTCCGCCGCATCCTGCGAGGCGACACCATCGAGGAAGATCACCAGCGCGGCCGCCAGCTCATCGTCCATTACGTCATGGATAAGACGGGAGCTGTCGCGTATGAAACGCGCAACGGCAAGACCTACATTGTCATTCGCAGTTTCGACAAGATGCGCGAAGGCGTGGGCATGTTGCTGTCGGAGTTAATGCGAATCAAGGCCGAAGGCGACTACGACGCGATTAAAGCCCTGATCGACAAGTACGGTGTGCACTTCGACACCGCCGTGCGCGATCAGGTTGTGGCTCGCTATAAAAAACTCGACCAGCCCGTGTACTGGACCGGCATCAATGCTGAGCTGACTGCTACGTTCGGGCCGCAGGGAGAGGTCGCCAACGTGTCGATTTCGTACCCTCGCGATTTCGTGAAGCAGCAACTTGGATATGCGGCGATGTACGCTCCGGAACCGCGGAGATTCCACACCACGCCGACGAACAACTAGATTCCTGTGGAAGGGTGGCACAGGCGGTTTCGCCTGTGCATCCTTCCACAATGTCAGGATATTCGCGAGGCACGAAGAATCAGAGGCTGTGGCCATGCTTTTTTGTGGAGCAGGGCACCGGCAAGAGTCATTCACAACACTTCCAAAACCCGCAATCAAAACAAACCAAACTTCTTACAAGTTTGACTCGGCACATCCGGTCCTAACCCGCCTCTAAACTCGCATTGGAGTGCGGCGCGTCCGGATTCGCCTGCTCGCGATTTCATCCTGCCTCAAAACCGCGACGCAGCCCCGGAAATTTGCGTCGCGCCAAGCCGTTTGTTGCGTCGTATTTTAACGGACGTTACGCAGGATCAACAACATAGACTGTGTGTGCAGACGACCCCAAAACAGCTCGCAAACTTGATATAAGGGATAATCAATCCCGGGACACCCTAATGGTCCAATGCACTACCTGTGGTAGCCTCGCGTCCGAGGTCGCCGGAAAATGCTCCAACTGCGGAACGATACTCAATCCCCCGGCCAACGGCGCCTCCGCTCTTTCCGACGAAACGGTTGCCATCCCCGCCGCGGAAGCGAGCCGCCCGCCTAGCCGGACCTCAACTACCGTCTCACGCCTCACCACCACCTCCGTGCCCGACGAAGGTCGTTTCCCCGCCGGAACTCTCGTCGGTGGCCGATATCGCGTTATCGCCCTGCTGGGACGAGGCGGAATGGGTGAGGTCTACCGTGCCACCGATCTCACGCTGGGTCAGTCCGTGGCCCTGAAATTCCTGCCCGAAGAAGCCGCTGGAAACGAGCGTTTGTTGGAACGCTTCCACAACGAGGTTCGAACCGCACGCCAGGTCTCGCACTCCAATGTGTGCCGTGTCTACGATATCGGGGAAGCCGACGGCCTGCCCTTCATATCGATGGAATACGTCGATGGCGAGGATCTCGCAAGCCTGCTGCAACGCATTGGACGGCTCTCCGCCGGCAAGGCCCTCGAAATTACTCGCAAACTCTGCGCCGGGCTGGCCGCGGCGCACGAGCGCGGCATCATGCACCGAGACCTTAAGCCGCAAAACATAATGCTGAACAAGCGCGGCGAAGTCATAATTATGGACTTCGGTCTCGCCGCCATCGCCGATCATCTCGAAGGCACCGAAGCGCGCACCGGCACTCCCGCCTACATGGCGCCCGAGCAGCTCCGTGGAGATTCCGTAACAGCGAAGAGCGATATCTACTCGCTCGGCCTCATCGCCTACGAGCTCTTCACCGGCAACCGCGCCTTTGAGGCCACCTCGGTCGCCGATCTTTTGCGCGCGCAGGAAAGCTCTCGTCCTGTCAGCATCGTTAGCGTCGCCGCCGACGTGGACCCCGTCATCGAGCGCGTCATCATGAGGTGCCTGCACCCCGATCCGGCTCACCGTCCCCCGAACCCGCTGGCCATCTCTGCCGCGCTCCCCGGCGGTGATGCTCTCGCCGCCGCTCTCGCCGCGGGCGAAACCCCCAGCCCCGAACTTGTCGCCGCATCCGGCAAAACGCACGGTTTCAAATTGCGTTATGCCGCCCCGTGCCTCGCCTTCGTGCTCCTGGGCTTGCTCGCCACTCCGTTCGTCGAGCAGCCCATGTCGATGCTTGCCGTCTCCCCGATCGACTATTCTCCAGAGGTCCTCCAAAACAAGGCTTACGAGATCGCAGCGGCTGTCGGATACCCGGCCAAACCGGCCGACTGGACCAACTGGTTCAGCTTTAACTCCGGCCTGACTACCTATTTCAAATCGCATTCCCGAGGCGGAAAATCGTGGGCTCAGATCTATGACGCCGAGTCTCCGATCAACTTTGAATACCGCCAGAGCCCCAGCTACCTGCTCTCTCCGCCCGACGGCGACATCGACATGGACCGCCCGCCCATGACGCTGCCCGGCATGGTCTCGGTCAGGCTCGACAGCCGTGGCCGCTTGCGTCAGTTCCGTGCCGTCGCGCCTCGCGAGGACAAAGGCGGCAGTACGCAGCCGCTCGACCCGGCATTAGTTTTCCGCCAGGCGGGCCTCGATCTTTCGCAATTCCACGAGGTCACACCGGTCTATACGCCCCCGGTCCCCTTCGACGCCCGCCGCGCGTGGAGTGCCGCTTATCCCGGTCTCCCCGGAGTCTCCGTCACGGCTGAGCTCGCCACCTGGCATGGAGCCCTGACCAGCTTTAACCTCCAATGGCCGTGGACGAAATTCGAAACCGGAGGCGTCAAGCCACCCCGCCTGAAAGACACCATCACGACCCTTATCCCAGTGCTCATGATCTGTTTCCTCCTCATCAGCATCGCGGTCATTGCCCGTTCCAACCTTCGACGCGACCGGGGGGATCGCCAGGGTGCATTCCGCCTCGCCGCCGCTGGCCTGGTGATCTTTGTGTTCGTGGCTTTCGTGAACTTCCACCTCGTTCCTGATTTCGCCGTCCTCGGATTCGCATTCAACAACCTGGCAGTGGGCCTCGGATTATGCGGTATCCTGTGGCTCTTCTACATTGCCCTCGAGCCGATGATCCGCGCCCGTTGGCCCCACTCGCTCATCACCTGGAACCGGCTTATGGCCGGACAAATCCGTGATCCCCGTCTCGCGTCTCATATCCTGATTGGGGTCGTCATCGGTATGGCCATTCGCTTCGGGCTTCTCTGGCGGGATTACTGGCTTGCCGCCGCCGGCGATTCCCCGGTCGCCCCGGAACTCTCTTTCCTGAACGGTGTACGTCCCATGTTCAACCATCTCGGAAACACCGTCGGTGGCGCGCTGCAAATCGGCATCATTGTCTTCTTTCTGATCTGCGGAGTCCGCGCACTGCTCCGCAACGACTGGCTCGCCGTCGGCGTCTCCGCCGTTCTCATGACGCTCGTCAGCGGAAGCCTGCAGAACTCGGCACATCCATTCATCGATGTACCCATCAATCTGGCTCTTTGGTCGATCTTCAGTTTCGTTCTTCTTCGCATGGGGCTTGTGCCCACCATGGTGTCCGTGTTTGTCATAAACGCGATGGGCGCGGTGTGGGTTGGCTCCGAATTCTCCGCCTGGTACAACTACGCCCCCGTGCTCTACCTCTCGTTGATCGGCGCGCTCGCCATCTTCGCTTTCCTGCGATCCCAGGCGCAGGTTCAGGAAACGCCTCTTCTGACCTCTACGACGAGGCACACCTGGGCATGACACTTCCATCCGTTCGGGCCCTGCTGGATTCGGTGATCGACTATGCCGGCCTGTTTCCGCCCGCGCAACTCCCGATGCAGGCCGCCGCCCACAACTACGCGACATACCTCGCCGGAGAACACGCCTGGATGCTTGGTCGTTTCGTCCTCCCCGCCGCGCGCATCGAAGAACTCGCCCACCCGGACTGGCCCCTCAGCATCCTGGGTCCCACTTCCGTTCCACTGCCAACCAGTAACGCAGCCTTCAGGCTGCAAACTACAATCGAATTAAAAGCTGAGTCTCCCGACGACATCGAGAAATCCGCAGGCGCCCTCCCACGGGACGTGACAGCGTACTTCGAACTCCCCATCGCCGCCGACCCGAAACCCCTGATCCAAACCCTCGCCCAACTCGGCGCCCGAGCCAAAGTACGAACCGGAGGCGTCACCCCAGCCGCTTTTCCCACCAGCGGTGATCTCGCCCGTTTCATCCTCCGATGTCACGAGCACGACGTCCCCTTCAAAGCCACCGCCGGCCTGCATCACCCCATCCGAGGAAGCCATCCGCTGACGTACGAAGCCGGCAGCCCATGCCACACCATGTTCGGCTTCCTGAACGTCTTCCTCGCGGCCGCATTCGGCCGCCGTGGCGCATCAATACACGCGATCCTCGAAGAAGAATCCGTCGCAGCCTTCTCTTTCCAACCCGATGGCATCGGCTGGCGTGACTACTTCCTCACCATGGCCGACATCACCTCGGCCCGTCAAAACTTCGCGATCTCGTTCGGCTCCTGCTCCTTTGAAGAGCCGATTCGCGATCTCCAGGCAATCAGGCTCCTGTGATCCCAATCAACGAAACTCACGACCCGCAATTGAAAAGCTGGGTGGAATCCGCTAATCGTCCCGGCACGGATTTCCCCATCCAGAACCTCCCCTTCGGAGTCTTTCAAACCAACGGAACCTCGCCGCGAGTGGGTGTCGCCATAGGCGACTTCATTCTCGATCTGGGTGGGGCAGGCCTTCAGCCTGCCCAATCCTCTCTAAACGACCTGATGTCCCAGGGTCGAGAATCCTGGACCAACCTCCGGCGCCAAATCAGCGGATTCCTCCGCGAAGGAAGCTCTACCCAACCCAACGCGCTCGTCCCAATCTCCGAAGCGGAGCTGTTAATCCCCGCCCAAATCGGCGACTACACGGATTTCTACGCCTCCATCCACCACGCGACCAATGTAGGAGCCCTTTTCCGTCCCGACAACCCGCTTCTCCCGAACTACAAATACATCCCCATTGGCTATCACGGGCGTGCCTCGTCAATCGTGATCAGCGGCACGCCAGTCACGCGCCCCAGCGGCCAACTGCGCCCCGATCCGTCCAAGCCCCCAACGTTTGGCCCCTCGCGCCTCCTCGACTATGAACTCGAAGTAGGGGCCTTCATCGGACTCGGCAACGCCCTAGGCTCGCCGATCCCCCTCGCCGAAGCTGACGACCACCTGTTCGGCATCTGCCTGCTGAACGACTGGTCCGCGCGTGACATCCAAAGCTGGGAATATCAGCCCCTCGGCCCCTTCCTCGCCAAAAGCTTTGCCACCACCATCTCGCCCTGGATCGTAACAATGGAAGCGCTGGCGCCTTATCGGGTGCCCGCCCGCCCCCGTCCCGAAGGCGATCCCCAACCCCTGCCTTATTTAACTGATCCTGCCGACCAGAGCCACGGCGGAATCTCACTCAGCCTCGAAGTATCGATAGAGTCCGAACAGATGCGCCAACAGCAGACCCCACCGCATCAACTGAGTAAAACCAACTTTCAGAACATGTACTGGACTCTCGCCCAAATGGTTGCCCATCATACTAGTAACGGGTGTAACCTGCGTCCGGGCGACCTGATCGCAAGCGGAACTGTGTCGGGCCCAACTGAGACGGAGCACGGCTGCCTGCTCGAATTGACGCGCCGTGGCGCCAGGCCGGTCACCCTTCCCAGCGGCGAGGAACGCCGCTTCCTCGAGGATGGCGACGCCGTGATCCTCCGTGGCTGGCTCGAGCGCGAAGGCTTCGCCCGGATCGGCCTCGGCGAGTGCCGTTCTGTAACATTACCGTCGGTCGGGACACTATAGCTGTGGAGTCGCCTATACTTGCAGTTATGCCTCACGAGCACGGATCTTGTCATAGTCCCGGGTTGGTGACGCTGAGTCTCACCTCGCAAGCGCCCGCCGACGTTCCTAAAAAACGGGTCTTGCTGGTCGTAACTCCGTTCTGTTCGCCCAACTATCCTTATCCAGCCGCTTCCTACCTGGCGCGCTATCTGCGCCGGCGGGAGTACGAGGTGTGGCAAGCCGACCTCAGCCTGGAGGTCATGCTGCGGCTCTTCTGCCGTTCCGGCCTTCTGCGGGTGTTCGAAGCTGCCGCCGCAAATCCCCTCAAGCTCGATGCCGAGGGTTGGCGCATGCTGTCGCACAAGGAGCGTTACCTCTCCACCATCGATACGGTTATGCGGTACCTTAAAGGCCGCGACAACAGCATCGCTTATCGCATCTGCCACCCCGCGTTTCTGCCCCGCGGCGAGAATTTCGAGAAAAATTTCGGCTTCGACGCCTTCGATGGAAACGGCAGCACCCTCCCGATTCACGACCGCGCCAAGTTTGTAGCCACTCAATACCTGTACGACATCGCCGGCTTGGTTCGCCGCGCAATTTTCCCGTACTTCCAGATCACCCTGGTCGACCGGCAATACGACTCCTTCATCCACTGGTGCACCACCTTCGACAAGATGCGCGCCGAGCTGGAGCGTCCGCCCAACGTCATCGATCAGTTCCTCCACGAAGCGCTGGACGAGCATCTCGCTGCTTCGAAAGCGGAACTGGTTGGCGTCTCCGTCCCCTTTGCGCGAAATGTCTACTGGGCGCTGCGAGTGGCCAGGCGCGCCAAGGAACTGAACCCGTCCGTGAAGGTGGCCATGGGCGGTGGCTTGATCAACACCAGCATGCGCCGGCCCGCCGAGCCGCGCTTGTTCGACTACGTCGACTACGTCACGCTCGACGACGGCGAGCGCCCCATCCTGAACATCCTGGAGCACATGCAGGGGCAGCGCGATATCAGCCAGCTGAAACGCACGTTCTACCGCGCCCCGGGCGAGGTTTGTTACAGCAACGGCGGTCCTGAGCCCGACCCCCCGCACGCCGAAGCCGGCGCTCCCGATTACACCGGGTACAAGATCAACGAGTATTTCGCAACGCTTGAAACCATCAACGTCCTCGCTCGCGTCCGCTCCGACGGATGGTGGAACAAGCTCACTATGGCGCACGGCTGCTATTGGAAAAAGTGCTCCTTCTGTGACGTCCACCTGTCCTACATCAGCGACTACGACACCGCTCCTGTCAAAAACCTGGTCGACAAGATCGAAGAGGTCATTGCCCAGACCGGCCACTCCGGTTTCCACTTCGTCGACGAAGCCCTGCCTCCCAAGATCATGCGCGATTTCGCGATGGAGATCCTCCGCCGCGGTATCCACATCTCATGGCACGGCATGCTCCGCTTCGACAAATCCTTCACGCCGGACCTGTGCCGCCTGTTGGCCGCCTCCGGGCTGGTCGCCGTTTTTGGCGGTCTCGAAGTGGCCAGCAACCGCCTCCTGCAGTTGATGAAGAAAGGCACGACGGTCGAGCAGGTCGCCCTGGTAGCAAAGAACTTCCAGGATGCCGGCATCCGCGTCCACGCTTACGTGATTTATGGTTTTCCCACGCAGACTGCTCAGGAAACTATCGACGCGTTGGATATCGTCCGCCAGCTTTTTAAGAACTCCTGCATCACGTCGGTGAGTTGGGCCAAGTTCGGCGTCACCCCGAACAGCCCGATCGGCCGCAACCCGGAAGAGTACAAAATCGAGTTGCTGCCCGTTCCCCGCGATGCTTTCATCGAGCAGATCATCGCCCACCGCGATCCCACCGGCTGCGATCCCAACCTGTTCAAGGACGGACTCGACAACAGCATGCGAAACCTCGGCCTCGGTCTGCATCACGACAGCCCGGTGGAATGGTGGTTCAATTTCCCGGTGCCCCCGGTCAGTATCGATCGCAATCTGCTCGCAAACGTCCTGCAGTGGCGCGGCGTCGACAACGAGGTTCGGAAGGATCGCCGCTTCCTGTGGCTGGGTTCGCCGCCGGTTATGCATCAGGTCAATGGCCGGGCGGACGGCGACTTCAACGTGATGTTCCCGATGAACGAAGGACCGGTTCCGGTTACGGTCCAGATGAGCGCCAAAAAGGCCGCCTGGCTGCACTACGTTCTTGCCATGGCCCGTCCCGGCGCGCAGGGTATGATGGCCCTCACCGACGCTGAGAACCTCTGGCGAGCCTACGGAAATGACGACGCCGGGTTTGAACAGTTCCTCCGCGGACCAGAGTGGTTGACCGTTCGGCAGAGCGGATTGCTTTTGTTCTGATGGCCCTGGTCGACGACGCAATCTTCGCCCGGCTCTATCGTTCCCGGGAATTTCTCGCCGACAGCCTCGACCAGCGCGTGCGCCTGGTCGACGCCGCCTGTGAAGCCTGTCTCTCTCCGTTTCACTATCACCGCATGTTTGTCCGCGCATTCGGCGAGACTCCGCACGATTTTCTGACGCGGGTCCGCATCGATCGCGCCAAGCAGATGCTCGCCCGCGACGAGCACGCCATTACCGAAGTTTGTTTCGCCGTCGGCTACGAAAGCCTCGGAACTTTCAGCTCGCGTTTTCGAGCCATGACCGGCCGGTCGCCCTCGGAATACCGTCAGGGTCTTCGCCGGATCTTTCCTGGCCCAATGCTGCGGCCGCATCGCTTCATTCCGGCCTGCTATCTTCTCTCGTTCGGGTCGCGCCCGTTCTAAAAAGCAAGATCGAAGAAGCGCCTCGCCGCGGTCCTGTGGCAAACTCATTCCGGAGGACTTGATGATTCAACGTCTGTCGCACGTTTCGATTTATGTCCTGGATCAGGACGCCGCTTACGATTTCTACGTGAACAAGCTTGGCCTGGAGGTCCGCACCGACGCCCGGATGGACAACGGCTTCCGCTGGCTGACTGTCGGCCCCAAGGGCCAGCCCGAGCTGGAAATCGCGCTCATGCCGGCTGAACCGGGGCCCAAAATGGACCAGGAAACCGCGGACATGCTCCGAACCCTGATCAAGAAAGGCGCTCTCGGCGCCGGCGTGTTTGAGACCGCCGACTGCCACAAGACCTACGAGGAATTGAAGGAGCGCGGGGTCGAGTTCACGTCCGCCCCCGTCGAACGCTTTTACGGAATCGAATCGCTGTTCAAGGACGACTCCGGCAACTGGTTCAGCCTGTCACAGCACACCGAACCCTCTGCCAAGTCCGCGGAGGAGTGAGATGAACAAGCGCATCCTTCTGGCCGGCGTTCTGGGCGGCTTGGCCATGTTTATCTGGTCGTCGATCGCACATATGGTTCTACCTCTGGGCGAAGTCGGCATTCGAGAGTTTCCGCATGACGAGGCGCTGTTGAAGGGGATGCAGTCCAGGCTGGGGCAGACGTCGGGGCTCTATCTCTTCCCGGCGCGCGATCAGCTACAAGCGTCCAATCCGTCCGGAATCCTGATCTATCATCCCTCCACCGCCATGGAACTGACGCCTGGTCAGCTCATCACGGAATTCGCCACCGAATTCGCGGAAGCGTTGCTGCTGGCGTGGCTTCTGGCGCACACGCGGCTTAGCAGTTACCTGTCGCTCCTTGGATTCACGGCGATCGTCGCTGTTATGGGAGCCCTGGTCACGAATGTCTCCTACTGGAATTGGTACGGGTTCCCGAGCAGCTACACGCTGGCCTATATGGGCACGGAGATTGTAGGACTTCTGGTAGCCGGGGCTGTCGCGGCACGTTTCGTATTACCGACGATCCCCAGGGCCTTGTCGGCAGCCGCTACTCCGTGATACTGGGCCTCCTCGAAGATCGAGATGCCGCTCATATCCGAATTGGCGTAGAAGATTCTGGGCGGCGGTTGCACTTTCCGTGAGAGGAAGCCGGGCTCCGGACGGATCATCGCGTGCCCCATCCGCATCACGTCGATCCGCGAGACGCATTGTCGGATGTCCGGGTGGGCGCGCGCCAGGTCGTTTAAAATGGCCTCCTTCCAATAGGCCCAGTCTTTCTCGAGAAGCAGCTTCCGCGCCTGCTGCGGCGTGTATTCGGCAAAGGACCAGTAAAACGTCCAGACGTTGCGGTCGATGTACGACGCCACGCTCATGTGGGTGGCGTCAACGTAGCCCAGGGTTGGTGAATCGTAAATCACGTTGTCCCAGGCGCGCTCGACGCCGTTCTCGGCGGGTGGATGTTCCAGCGTGAGGTTCGCGGTGAGCCAGGGCGAGTAGACGAAGCCCGCGGGAGGCGTCGCGCCCTCGATCAGGTAGGGTGCGAGGAACGTCGGAGCAGCGAAAACAACTGCCTCCGTGATGTATTCGGCGGATTCCGTGAAGACGCGCCACCGGGTTTTCTCCGGGACAATCCGGTACACCGGCGAATTCGTCCGAACGTACTGGCCGAGCTTTGCAAGCAGGTGTCGCGTGATCCAGCCGTTGCCTTCCGGCCAGGTCAGAGGGCCCTTGTCTTCGGGTTCGCGCGAGGCAAAGTAGTGAACCCCGGCCCAGGCGGAGGTTCCGCTCATCGAAGCGCCGTAATCGTCGCGGCAGGAGTAGTTGATGTACCAGCGCAGGTACGGCGAGTCGAAGTGCTGCTGGTTCATCCACTGCTCCATCGAGAGGGAATCGAGTGCCGACGGCGCCACCCCGGTCTCGAGCGGAATCGTGAACTGGCCGCTGGCGCGAAACTCCGCCATCCGCTCCTCGAAGCGGCGGAACTGCTCGCGGTCGCGGTTGCTGGCGGCGAGATCGGGCTCGATGCCCTCCTGCCATTTGCCGTGGATATAGAGCCGTTCCTGCGGCTGGAAGCAGAGCACCCGGTCGTCCCATTTGCCGTCGCGCAGTACGCCGAACTCCTCCAGCAACTCGCGCAGGAGGCCGCTTTTTTTGGAGGGAACCGGAATGTAGTGCGCCGCCCAGGGGTAGCGGGTGATCTCGTTTTCACCCCAGCGGGCATTGCCGCCCGCCTGCGGCTCCATTTCGAGAAGGACGAAATCGTGGAAACCGCGTTTGTCGAGCCACCAGGCGGCGCTCAGCCCGGCCATCCCGCCGCCGACGATTACGATCGGGACCTGTTCCTGGCGCGCCGGGGCTTTGAAGGCTGCGTGATCGCGCAACCGGTGCCCGGTCGGGAACGAGTCGTTAACGAAGGACCCTGTTATGGGCCGTTCCGCCTTGGCAGTCAGTCCGACAAGACCTGCCGCAAACGTCCGGCGGGTTAGCGGGCGATGTCTTTCCATTCCTTGTCGTAATACCGGACGAGAATCTGGTCGTTCAGCCGGTTCGGCTGCACCGGAATCGGGAGCATGTCGTTGGGGAACGTGAACAGGTCGTTCAGGTCCCGCACCGCGAGAAAGCGCAGGTTGGCCGGCAACTGCTGTGGCAGCTCGTACGGGCGTTGACCCGCGATCACGAACCCCCATTCGCCGAATGACGGTACATAGACGTGGTACGGGTACGTCTTGAGACCTGCCTGCTTCAAGGTTTCGGCGATGCACCAGTAGGATTGCCGCGCGAACAACGGCGAAGTGCTCTGGACCACCAGCAGCCCGTTCTGGCTGATGTGGCGCGCCAGCAGCCGGTAGAACGTGGTTGTGTAGAGCTTCCCGAGATTGTAGTTCGTGGGGTCGGGAAAGTCGACCACGGCGAAGTCGAATTGTTCGGTATTGCTGTCCAGCCACACGAAAGCGTCAGCATTAATGACGTGAACTCGCGGCGCGGTGAGTGAGTGCTGGTTCAGCTCCGTGAACGCCGGGTGCGTTGAGAAAAGCTTCGTCATCTCCGGGTCGAGGTCGACCAGAGTGATGTTTTGCACGTCCGGGTATTTCAGGATTTCGCGAACTGCGAGTCCGTCGCCGCCGCCGAGCACGATGACTCGCCGGGCTCCTGGAATCGCGGATAGCCCCGGATGAACCAGCGCCTCATGGTAACGGTATTCGTCGCGCGAACTGAACTGCAGGTGGGAGTTCAGGAAGAGCCGCAGATCGTCTTTCCACCTCGTCAGGACGATGCGTTGATACCGGGTCTGGCGGCTGAATATGACATCGTCGGCGAAAAGCTGATTATCCGCCGCATCCGAGATGCGATTGGCGAAAACGACGCCGAGTCCCAGCGCGCCCAGGACGACGATGCAGCTTGCGCGCAGACTTCCGGCCCTTCCGAGCTGGTCGCGAAACAGAAACGTCGACCAGAAGGCGACCGCGGCATTCAGAACGCCGAACAGCAGCGCCGAACGAACCAGTCCCAACTTAGGGACCAGCAGAAGGGGGAACAGAATCGATGCGCCAAGGGCTCCCAGGTAGTCGAAGGTCAGGACATGCGAGATCAGTTCCTTGAACTGAAAGCGCTCTTTCAGGATGCGCATCAGCAGCGGGATCTCCAGGCCGACCAGCGCTCCCACGGCGATGACCACGAGGTAGAGAACGAAGCGGAACGCCTGGGTGTAGGCGAAGGCCAGGAACAGCATCGACGAGGAGAAGCCGCCGACGAGGCCGACCATCAGTTCCAGCGATACGAAGCGGGCCACCAGGCCGCGGTTCAGGAAGCGTGACAGCCAGCTTCCGATGCCCATCGCGAACAGGTAGGTTCCGATAACGGTGGAGAATTGAAAGACGCTGTCGCCCAGCAGATAACTGGCGAGCGTGCCCGCGATCAGCTCATAAATGAGCCCGCAGGCCGCGATCAGGAGGACGGATAGGAATAAGACTACTGACAATTTAGTGCACAGCCGCGGCAATGATGATGCACATCCCGATCGACATTGCGCCAATCAGGATCGCCAGGGCCACGTTCTTGTTCTCGACGATTTCTTTCCACAGGTGATACGGTGTCGCCTTGTCGATGATGGCGAACGCGATGACGAAAATCAGGATGCCGAGCGTCGCATAGACAATAGCGTTGATGAGATAGCCGGGATGAAAATCTTCCATTACTTGCCTCCGATATAGCGGCTGTAACCACCGTAAGTGGAACGGTACGCGCCGGGATTATCACGCACCGTCTTGGGAACGTTTCTCAGCTCATTGACTCGCCCAGGACTCCAGCCAGTGTATTCGGCCAGGCCGACCAGGCCAAGGAGCGCGATTCCGTACGTTAAAAAAATCGGATGTCTCATTAATCATCTCCGGACGAGGAACCCGAGGGCGCATAGTCGCTCTCACGCCAGCGGGTGGATTCGAAAGATCCCGATCGGATCGATATGATGATCGGCGGAATCAGCAGCATCAAGGCGGCAATCCAGAACCACGAGTATCTCGGGATGCCGCGCCTGATGATGATTTCGTAGTTCATCGTTTCCGGGTTTTTTCCGTCCATCTCCGGCTCGACCCTGAGATAGTATTTGCCGGGTGTAACCCCGGAAATGGTCACGGAATCGTGATTGCTCCCCTCGCTCCAGGAGCCATCGCTATCACTGCCGTAGTAGTAGCTGACCTCCCGGCCGAAGTCGTAGGCGTGCCCGGTGTCCTGGTCGATCAGCGCGAGGTTGAAGTAGGCCCAGTTGTTGGTCAGATCGGTTTTGATGATCACCTCGGCATTGGAGGGACGCCCCGACAGCTCGAAGGGTTCGGTGACGAACGAGGGTTCGCCCGCCTGGCCAAAAGTAAAGGAGTAGTGATGTTCGAAAACCTGCTTGTCAGCCGCAGTGATCGAAAACAAGATCGCCAGGCCGAACAAGGCGATCATAAGCCAGAGCCACAGCCGCCACGCGGAGCCCACTCGTCCTTGAAAAGGCGAGGGCTCGTTCATGTAGACACCGGAAGTCACCGGAGGCGAGTCCGTGAGTTTAAAGGCTTGCCAGATCTGAGCGCCGGTCCGATACTCGCCGAGCGACCACGTGATTTCGTTTCCGGTGCCCTCGGAGGAAAGCATGTACGGCGGCGCGACGTAATCGGCAACGTCTACGGTTTCGCCGACCTTTACCCGCCAGGGGAATTCCCCAAGTACGTGCGAGGTTGTCGCCGTGGCACTGTCGAAGTGCTTGTACGTGCGGCCCATCATGCTTACGGCCCGCTTGCCGCCGGCACGGGTGTGTTCGGGCAGCGCCGTCTGGGTTCGGATGAAGCTCCAGTGGCCCTGGTACTCGCTCAGGTAGCGGAAGCCTTTATACGGGTTGAACAGCACGTACTCCGACCAGCCGTACTGCTCTTCGCCCGGCGGATGACGGAACTGGTATCCGATGGCTTCGAACGTCGTGCTGTCGAAGTTGCCTCGCGTGCCCAGCGGAATCGCGGTTTTGATGCGCTGCTTGATCTGGACTTTCTGGAGTATCGACAGTTCCGGCGTGCTGGCATCGAGGATGGTATGACAGCTCGGGCAAACCACGCTCAGCGTGTGCGCAAAGCCGCGCATTTCGACGGGCCCGCCGCAGTTCGGGCAAGCCAGGGCCCTGGCTTTGACCGGCGTCAAAATTTCCACCCCTCGAATTCGCGCAGGTTCTTAAACTTCAGATCGTCGAACTCCACTGGCTTTCCCAGGAAAAGCAGCGGCGGGTTTTCTGAGTAATCGATGGTGGCAAAGTCGCCGGTCGTTGTGCGGAGGTCGGCGAAGGTCATGTCGTACTTGTCCCAGTACTGAAACGGCAACTCGCCTTCCACGCCGCGGTAATGTGCGCGCGTTATTGAAGTGACCTGGTACTTGCGGCCTTCCCACTGAAAGTAGGTACTCGTCGAAAGCTGCTCCGCCATCGGAAGCTGCGAAAGCGGCGGCGTCTGGAACGAGAGATCGTATTCGAGCTGGGCGTCCGATAACCAGCCGCTCTTGCCGTCGTTGTAGATCAGGTGCCACTCGTTCCAACTGCCCTGCTCGTAGTCGTAAATGATGCGGCCCACCACGACGAAGGCGCGGTTCTGGAATTGGCCTTCGGTGCCGAGTTGGATCGGTGAGCTGTCGGGCGGCAGATCGGCTACGGTGGCAACCTTCGTCAGGTCCAGGTCCACACGGACGAGAATGGAGTGGCAGAATTCGCAGGTGGTCTGCACGGCTCCCGACCAGCGAAAAGTAATCGGTGCTCCACAGCTTGGGCAGTTAACTTGACGTTCGCTCATAGGGCCGTTCGATTCTGCGTACTTCGACGACAGTTGCTCCCAACTCCTCCTGGAGAAGGGCCTGGAAGTCGGCATCCGGTCGCGGACGGCAACAGAACAGGTTCAAACAGATGGATTGGTATTCCGGAAAAGTATGACAGGCGAGATGGGATTCGCGCAAGAGGCTGACGCCTGTGATCCCGCCGGTGTTGGGGAACTGGTGCCAATTCGTCTTGTCGAGTGGGTTTAGAGACACCTCCGCCACGATGCGGGCAAAGAGCTTTTCCAGGCTCGGTTGGTCGCGGAGCAGGGCCGGATTACAGCCGTGAGCCTCGATCACCCACTCGATTCCGCTCACGTTACTGCTGGGCGCCGCCGCACTCGGGACAGAACTTCGCGCTGCGGGGCATCGATTTGCCGCAGTTGATGCAGAACTTCGATTGTCCGGCAGGCGCCGCTGTGGGCGCTGCTGCCGCCGGAGCGGAATTTTCGGGCGCGGGGGCCGGCGGAGGCGGGGGTGCCTGCGGATGCTGCTGTTGACCCGGTTGCATGGCGTTCATCATCTGCTGGGCCATGGTGAGGCCGGCTCCGAGACCGACGCCGATGCCCGCGACTCCACCTCCGCCTTCGTTGGCGGCAGCGATCGGAATTGACTGCGCCACGTTGTACTGCGTGAAGCGGTTCATGTCGCCGATCATGTTCATGCTGATGCGCTGATCGAGGACCTTCTGCAACTCGTCGGGCAGCGATATGTTCTCAACCACGAAGGTTTCGAGCGAGAGGCCGAGGTTCGCGAAGGCCGGCTTCATGGCCTCCATGATCTTGTTGCCCAGCTCCAACTGGTTCGCGGCCATGTCGAGGAAGGGCACCGAGCTCGATGCGAAAGTGCCGGTCATCACGCCGATAATGGTGTTGCGAAGCTGCCCTTCCAGGTCGGCGACGCGGTAGGTCTCACGGGTGCCGCTGACCTTTTCGTAGAAAACCTTGGGATCGGCAACTTTGTAGGAGTAAATGCCGTAACCGCGCATCCGGACAGCTCCGAATTCCTTGTCGCGGATGGTGATCGGCGTCGCGGTTCCCCAGCGCTGATTGGTCTGCAAACGCGTGGAGAAGAAATAGACGTCCGATTTGAACGGCGACTTGAACGCCTTGTCCCAGTTCATCAAATACGTCAGGATCGGCAGGGTCTGGGTGCTCAGGGTATACAGACCAGGATTGAATACGTCGGCGATGCGGCCCTCATTCACGAAAACCGCCATTTGGGAATCGCGGACCGTCAACTTGCCGCCGTTCTGTATCTCCATGTCCTGCATGGGGAAACGATAGGCCAAGATGCCATCCTCGGGTTCCGTCCAATGGATAACGTCAATGAACTGCTTGGCCAGAAAATCTCGAAGGCTCATAATGGGGCTCCTTGGGGCTCCATTGAATTATACGCAGGTTTGCGAGGGTTTGTTCGTGATAGCGATCAGGGCGCGAAGTACCCGTTCGCACCGATTATGAGATCAATGGTATTGCTCACAAAGGCGGGCACGATGTCTAGGGTGTTCGGCGCTGGGGCGGCGTTCGCCCCGACTGCTGGTGCTCGCGGTTGAGTTCCCACATATCGACGCTTTGGTCGAAGTCGCCGAGCAGGTACTTACAGAAGTAGTCGGCCCGGATCCAGGAGAAATACTCGTTTTCCGGGGCGTAGGAGTGGCGCATGCCGGGGAGGACGATCATGTCGAAGCGCTTGTTGGCTTTGATCAGGGCGTCGACCAGGCGGAGGGTGTTCGCGGGGTGTACGTTGTCGTCGATATCGCCGGTGGCGAGCAGCAGGTGGCCTTTCAGGTTCTTTGCGATTTCGGAGTTCTTGTCGATCTGGTATTCGAAGCTGACGTTCCCGTCCGCGCCATCGATTTCCTTGACGCCGTGGTGCTTCTCGCTCCAGAACTTGTTGTAGACATTGTTTTCGTGGTTCCCGGATTCGGACACTCCGACTTTAAAGAAGTCGGGGTAGATGAGCATAGCCGCAGCCGTCATGAATCCGCCGCCGGAGTGGCCCCAAATGCCGACGCGCTCAATGTCGACGAAGGGGTAGCGCTCAGCAAGCTGCTCGATGGCGGCTTTTTTGTCTGCCAGGCCGTAATCGCGAAGATTCCCATAGCCGAAGGTGTGATACCACTTTGAACGGTGCGGATTCCCGCCGCGGTTGCCGACCTCGATGACGATGAAGCCGAGCTGGGAAAGCATGACGTTGGGACTCTTGGGGGTGAAGGTCTTGTTGACGCTCTCGGTTTGAGGACCGGGATAGACGAAAGCGATGATGGGGTACTTCTTCTTGGGATCGAAATCGAAAGGCTTGTACATCACCCCGTACAGATCGGTGATGCCGTCGTCCGCTTTGACCTGGAACGGCTCGGGGAATTTATAGCCGGCTTCCATGAGGGCGGTCAGGTCGGTTTTTTCGAGATCCATCACGGCGGAACCCTGGGCGTCGTACAAGATCGACTTCGGCTGCGAATCGATGCGCGAGCCGTTGTCGACGAAATAGCGGCCGGAATCGGACATATTGATGGCGTGCGACTCGTTGCCGGGATCCATGAGCTTCATGCCGCTGCCGTCGAGATTCACGCGGTAGAGGCTCTCGTAGTATGGGTCCTGGCCGTCCTCGCGTCCCTCGGCTGTGATGAAAGCGACGCGATTCTTCTCGTCGATGCCCATCACGTCTTCGGTGACGAATTCGCCGTGGGTGACCTGGTTCTTGAGGGTGCCGTTCGAATTATAGAGGTAGTAATGACCCCAGCCGTCGCGCTCGGACCACCAGAGCAACTCGGAGCCACCCGCGAGCACGCGCAGCGGCTTGGTGTCGATGTAGGTGTTCATGCGCTCCTCGATGACGGGTTTCACCGTGCCGGTCGAGGTGTCAGCGACGCAGATATCGAGGCGGTGGAGATCGCGACTGAGGCGGGAGAAATAGAGTTTGTCGGATCCGGGGCCGGCCCAGATGGCTTCGTTCTTTTCATGCTCGCGGGCACGGGCGGAGGAACGGTCTGTTTCGACGTTCACGGTCTGGTCCTTGAAGTCGTCGGCCTTCATTTCGGTGCGGTTCCTGGCGGCAATGTCGAAGACTTCGAGGTGGGCCTGAGGGGCGTTTGGCTCGCCTGGCATCGCGTAGGGGTAGGACTCCAGCACCGGACGCGGATTAGCGAGAGCGTTGACGACCCACAGCTTTGCCACTTTGCGCTGGTCCTCGCGGACGACCGCGAATTTTTTCGAGTCTTTGGACCAGAAGATGCGGATGGACGGCACGCGGGCGTTCTTGTCGGTCCGGGTGGTGTCCTGTTCTTCGGTGACGGCCTGATCGTCGAGTTGCTGTTCCTGGCGCTCGCGCTGCAGGATCTGGCGCTGTTGCCCGGCGGACAACCCATATCCGAAGTCTTCAACGCCGTCCGTGGTGAGTTGCGTTTCGGCGATGGAAGGATCGGCGGGTTTCTTGAGCGCCTTGACGTAATTGGCAGCATCCATCATGTAGAGGTTGTTATTCCGGGCGAAGACCACTACGCTGTCGTCGGGAGCGACCGAGGCCCAGCGCGGCTTTTTGGCCGGCGGCTCGTCAAGAAGCGTGAGCCTGGCGTTCACCAGCTCATATTCGAACGTCAGCGTTTTGGTTCGGGGCGCGACGGCGTTGCGAATGGCGGCGGCGCGCTGCTGCGGTTCGTCGTCGGGCTGACCGGCGCTGGTCTGCTCGTGCTGCGCCGCGGCTGGCGGCGTCTTTTCGCCGGGGATCCTGGCGTCCAACGGGACAGCTACCTCGAATTGAATTGCGCCGTCGTTCTTGACGAATTTAATGGTGCGCATCGGGAGGTGCTGGCCGTCGTAGGGGAGGCCGGTGGCTTCGGTGAGCGCGGCCGCCAACCGCGCGGGGTCGAATACCAGCGATTTTGTCTTTTTCGCGGGATCGACGAGATAGAATTTGCGGCCTTTGCTGGATTGGTAGGTGTACCAGAAACGGTCGGCGCCGTCGAGCCAGTGCGGGGTCACCGAGGTGTCGAAGACAAGCTTGCCGACCTTTTGCGAGGTCCAGCGGGCGGCCAACTCGTAGTTCGCTTTGTTTACCTTTGCGGGAGGTGCGCTGTCCGTTTCCGAAGCTCCCCCGGCAGCAGCGGGGAGAGAAAGCACCACCAACGCGAGCGCGCATTTGAAACTGAAATAGCCATTCATGGGGTATTGCGGTTCATCATATCGTAGGACGATGCCACAGGTCACACGGCAGGCCGTCCAGCGGTGGGACGGATAGAATCATCTGTGACTGCGAGGTGGGGGCGTGCGCTTTCGGTTTTGCGTGCGCTTTCTTGTTTCGTCCAAAGGCAGGCGAAACCGACTGCTCCACCCTTCCATAGAGACCAAAATCCGGGTTCGGTGAGAAGTCACAGGGCCACCACTGCACTCGGGCAGCACTTTAGTGAGCCGGCGCCGGCGCAGCCACGAACCGATATCCCAGACCGCGGACGGTCTGCAGGTGCCGCGGACGGGTGGGATCGTCTTCGATATAGCGACGGAGGCGCACGATGAAATTGTCGATCGCCCTTGTATCGGTGTCCTCGCGAAGTCCCCAGACGTGTTCCAGCAGCATCTTTCGCGATACCGGTTTTCCTTCATGCTGCGTAAAGTAGCGGAGAACGTTTGCCTCCATCACCGTCAATGGATACTTGTCCTCCCGGACATGCAATTCGAGCATGTTGAAGTGAATCGATTTCTCGCCGAATACGTATTTTTCGTCCAACTCCGGCGGCGCCACGTGGTTTGACGCGCTACGCAGCCACTCGCGCCGGCGCAGCAGACCCCGAATTCGCGCAATCAGGATTGCCAGCTCAAAGGGCTTCGTGAGGTAATCGTCGGCACCGGCCTCGAAGCCTTTCAAGACGTCATCGGGATGGCCGCGAGCCGTCAGCATCAAAGTCGGGATGTACTCTCCGGCTTGCCGCAGTTCCCGAATCACCGCGAAGCCGTCTTTGCCGGGCAGCATGACATCGAGAACCAGAACATCGAACGGACGCGAATCCGGCGTGAAGAGCGCCAAAGCCTCTTCGCCGGTTTCGACTACCTGCGCCTGGTAACCTTCCGCCTCCAGGTTGAAACGCAAGCCTTCTGCCAGGTGCTGCTCGTCCTCCACCACAAGAATGCGATTCATTCGGTTATAGGAAGCTGCAAGACAAACGTGCTGCCCCGACCTAGTCCTTCACTTTCCGCCCACGCCCGGCCGCCATGCCGTTTGGCTACCGAGCGGACGATATACAGCCCCAATCCCGTGCCTTTCACGCGGGCCGCCAATGGCCCGGGAACGCGATAAAAGCGCTTAAAGATCTGTTTCAACTCGCTCTTTGGGATGCCGGCGCCGCTATCTTTAACGCGTAGCGTTACGTACTTATCCTCGAGAATGGCGCCCTCGACCGTGATGCGAACGTCGCGGCCCGAGTACTTCACGGCGTTCTCCAGCAGATTCGAAATTGCGGCGCGCAGCTCGTCATGATCTCCCATGATGATCAATTCGGAGCCGTGGGTGAAATTCAGCGATTCCTCCGAAAGATGGTGCAGCGTACGGACACGCGCAATGCATTCCTCCACCATCTCGCCGAGGTTTAAGCGCGAAACGTTAGGCTTGTGGCTTACCGGACCGACGCGGCCGGTTTGCAAAACCTGCTCGATGGTGGCCAACAGGCGATCGCTGTCCTGCAGCATGATCTTGTAGAACTCTTTTCGCTTCGGCTCGTCGAGCTCACGGGTTTGCAACGTCTCGAGGTATAGGCGAATGGATGCGACGGGCGTCTTCAGTTCGTGAGTTACCGCATTGATAAAGGCGTCGTGCTGCTCGTTACGCCGTATCTCGCGGACCAGAAAGATGGTGTTGATGACCACGCCAGCGATGATCATCGTGAGAAGCAGGATGCCCAGGAAAAGCAGTATTCCGGTGCGCCAGTTGAGCAGAACCCAGCCGATGTAGAGCAGCAGGATGACCGAGATGAGGCCTGCGCCGAGCGCGATAAAAAACGCGATCGACTTCTTTCGCCCCGAAATCACCATACCTTCAGCTTATGCTGCCTCGAACCATGATGTATCCTGCGAGTGAATGTCGATTGAGAGACGCCGGCTCTTTTACCTGATCCTTTTCTGTCTCCTCATCGCGGCGGGATTGGCCGCCTATGCTGTAACGTTTGCGTTCGCCTGGGACGAGGGTTTCCACGTGCTCACGGCGGAACTGATCAGCGAAGGGAAAAGGCCTTACATCGATTTCTGCTTTCCTCAAACGCCGTTGAATGCCTACTGGAACGCATTGTGGATTCTCATCTTCGGGGCGAGTTGGAAGGCGATTCACGTTGTGGCGGCGATGGGGGCGGCGGTTGCGACATTACTGGCGTCGGATTTCGTTTTGCGGCGTTTTCGCATCCCGGAATGGCGTTTTCCTGCCGCGCTCACCGTGGCCTGCCTGGTGGGCACTAACGTCGCAGTGATCCAGTTCGGCACGATCGGACAGGCTTACGGGTTGTGTCTGTTCCTCATCGTTCTCGCGTTTCGCCTTGTGGTGGAGGCCGTCGATCGCGGCTGGTTTTTCGCGGCGCTGTCCGGTCTCGCCGCTGGCACGGCCGCGGCATCCTCGTTACTTACAGCGCCGGTCGCTCCGGTTTCGCTGCTCTGGATACTGTTCTACAACCGCGCTGGTGGACGGTGGTCCAAATTCGCGGCGTTTGTAGTTGGCGCGGCAATTCCGTTCATTCCCGTGGCCATGCTGTTTGCCGCGGGTCCGAAGCAAACCTGGTTCAACATCATCCAGTACCATCTGCTTTACCGCAAGGTGGAATGGGAGGGCGCGATCGCCCATGACGCGGGCGTCCTCACCGATTGGATTGTGACGCCGCAGGCATTGATCCTGATATTCCTGTCCCTGGCCTGGCTGATTTATGGCCGCCAGACAGAGGAGCGGCCCCGGCGTGCCGAGATGTACTTGTGCCTCTGGCTGGCCGTCACGGAGGCCCTCCACATTTCCAACGCGCATCCCACGTTTCAGCGCTATTACCTGTTTACGGTGCCGTTTCTAGCCATTCCGGCGGTGGCGGGTTTGTACCAGGTGGCGGTTCGGCTCAACCCCGCCACGCGGCCCGTTCTTCCTACATTGCTGGTTGCCGTGCTGGTGGTCCTCAACGGAGGGAAAACGGTCTGGGAGAATCGCGAAGACTTCAGTTGGAAGGACTTCGATGGCCTGGCGCGTAAGGTTGACGAGGTGACGCCTCGCAACGCAATGGTCCTGGGCGACGAACACATTTACTTTCTCACCCGCCGTCCCGTCCCCTCAGGCATGGAATTGGCGGATTCTCATAAGCTTTCGCTCTCGCCCCAGTTGATGAGCCTGTACCACCTCATTTCACGGGCGGAGTTGAGCAAGAAGATCAAGGCCGGCGCGTTCGCGACAGTCGAGACCTGCGACGACGACACCGTCACCAAAGAAGGCTTGCCCGATCTCTACTCGCAGAAGTCGGAGATGGATAACTGCACGGTTTTCTGGGGTTGGAAGCCGGGTGGAAAAGGCAGTCCGCCTGGCGGCTCTAGTTCGCCGGCAGCGCAAACGCCAACAACGACGCATCCGCCCCCGACCCGGTAGCAATCACCACAAACTGGCGCCCGTCCTTTGTTGCATAGGTCATCGGAGTGCCTGTCGTGCGGTGTTCGACCGGATAGCTCCACAGGTCCTGACCCGTGGTTTTGTCGACCGCATGAAACGCGCTGTCGCCGCCACCCACGAAAATCAGTCCGCTCTTTGTCAGAATCGCGCCCTGAACTCCGGCTGCGCCGAGCTTATCGGGCAGCTTCAGGCCCCGGAGTGCCGGGTGCGCCCGCAGGCGTGGATCGTCGCCGAAAGGCACCTGCCACACGATATCGCCCGTGTTCAGATTCAACGCGGTGAGCTGGCCGTAGGGCGGCTTTAAAAGCGGCAGACCGTTGTGGAAGGTGGCGTTGCCTCCGCGCGCCATGGCGTATTCGGCATCCATTTCGCCGGGCTTCGGGTTCTGTGGTTTCTCGACCCTCGCAACAGCGGGCTGGTTGGCCGTGGTTTTGATATACAGAATGCCGGTGTCAGGATCGAGTGCTCCGCCGCCCCAGTTTGCGCCACCGATGACGCCCGGCCGCATGAGCGTTCCTTCCAGGCTTGGAGGCGTGAATAACGGACCGAGCCGCAGCTTCTGCATTTGAGCCTGCGCTTCGGTTTTGAGCTCCGGCGTAAGATCGAACGCGTCGTTCAACGTGACGCCTTGTGCCGAGATCGGAAGCGGCCTCGTTGGGACGGGCTGCGTTGGCCAGGAGTGCTCGCCGGGGACGTCGCTCGCGGGAACCGGGCGCTCTTCAATCGGCCAGATCGGTTTGCCGGTTACGCGATCGAACACAAAGACGAAGCCTTGTTTCGTCAATTGCGCCACGACGTCCGCTTTCCTGCCATCGTGCGTGATGGTGGCGAGTATCGGCGGCGAGGCGAGGTCGTAATCCCACAGCCCGTGGTGAATCAACTGGTAATACCATTTGCGCTTTCCGGTGGCTGCGTCGAGGCAGACCAGCGATTCGGCGAAAAGGTTCTGGCCGGGACGCCGTCCGCCATAGAAATCGTTGCTCGGCGTGCTGAGCGGAAGATAAAGCAGCCCGCGAGCTTCATCGAGGCTCATCGGAGCCCAGACGTTCGTGTGACCGGTAAACGAAGCCGAATTGTCGCCCCACGTCTCGTTTCCGAACTCCCCCTTCTGCGGAATGGGATGAAAACTCCAGACCAGTTTCCCGGTGTGCGCGTTGAATGCGCGGACATCGCCGGGAGGATCGTTCTTATACACCAAGCGATCCGCGACGCCATTCCCCACGATGACCAGGTCCTTGTATACCACCGGCGGCGAGGTGTTGGTGTAGTGCTTCGGGTTGATTTCCCAGATCAGGCCGTTCGCAAGGTTCACAACACCGTTGTCTCCGAAACCGCCGGACAGCTTGCCAGTCGAGGCGTCGAGCGACAGCAGGCGATAGCGGCTGTTCATGAACACGCGCCACGCGCCGCCCGCGCCATCGCGCCACATCGCCACGCCCCGATGCACGAAACCGGTGCCGTTGGGCACCTGGCCGTCCGCATAGGCTTTCGGATCGTGAGACCAGAGCTCCCGTCCGGAGGCGGCATCCAACGCAACGACGCGGTTGTAAGGCGTGCTCAGGTACAACACGCCGCCGATCATGACCGGCGTCACTTCAAACATGCCTGGGGTGGTTGCGAACTCTTTCATGGGGCTTTCGCCGGTCTTCCATTCCCAGGCCAATTGCAGTTTTGCGACGTTATTCCGGTTGATCTGGTCGAGCGTCGAGTATCGGGAACTGCCCTGGTCGCCGCCGTAGAACGGCCATTCGCTGTTTGCGGCCAAAACCGGCGTGATCAGGAGGAGAAATGCGAGCCAGGCGAGGAGGGTTGTCAACCTGTCGCCATGGACACGTAGTCCACAAAAGTTTCGGGCTTGAAAAGGTGGGACAGGTGTTTTCGCCTGTCCTTTCCCGGCGAAGTCCAAAGGCAGGGTGAATGCCTGCTCCACCCTTCCATATCCTCCAAATCGTCGCGGGACGCGAAGAGTCAGCGGCTGTGTAGAACGCTTCCACGGCGTTCCGGACCTGGAGTTTTCGAGGGTGCCGGGGGTTGCTAACGCAGGTTGCCAACCGGCGGCAGGATGCCATCCTGCATCACAGCGAACAAACATGGACCGCATGATATCACTGCCGAGTCACTAACCTGCTGTAACCGGCGTCCAACTTTACGGATATGAAATACCGGGTTACATTCCTCGAACGGACGGACGCGCATGGCAATCCGTCGGAGAACCCTCCGGCTTTCGTTGAGCCGCAGCTGATGGACGGCGTCGTGCTGGACGCGACCTTCGTGGAGCGCCTGGAGCCGGTTGCCAGCTCGCATCCCCAGGAGGTCATGGACGAGGACGACAGCTTCCTCAGTATCGGCAGCGAGGTGTGGGAGTACGATGTCGCCGATGGCCGCGACCGCGAATTTACCGACGCCCTGAAGAACTCGCAGATGGTGCTCGAGTATGAGAGCCTCGAAGACGAGCCCAGCACTCAAACGCTAAGCTAACTTCGGGAACACGTACGGTTCGCGATACTTCGGCCGCGTCTTCATTGCATTCGCCTCGGCGTCGTTAATGAAGCTGTCTTTGGCGGGGTCGAACTTCAGGCTGTGGTTCAGGCGGTAGCTGATATTCGCCAGGTGCACGAGTTCCACGGAGGTGACGCCTACCTGAACGTCGGCGTGCAGATCCTCAACGCGCCGGCTTTTCACCGCATCGAGGAAATTCTGCATGTGCGCCCCGGTGCCGTCCTCTTTGTCCGCGGGTTTCGACGGCCCGGGTTCGCGCTTGTCGCCCAGCAGGATCTGGTATCCCGCCTGGTCGACCGACATAAAGCCTTTGTCGCCCATGAAATAATCGCCGACGTAATTGCCGCCGCCGAGTTTGATGAGCGCCTCGCCTGGCGTCGGCAGGCCGCGCACTTCAAACGCCAGCTCGGCATCGCCGTAGTCGAACGAAGCGAGCTGGGTGTTCGGAGTCTCCTGATCGTCCTCGTAAATGTACTTTCCGCCGGTCGAAACCGCGGCCGTTGGCAGCGTGCGGCCCAAACCCCAGCGTGCGATATCCATCTCGTGGACGCCCTGGTTGCCGATGTCCCCGTTGCCGGTATCCCAGAACCAGTGCCAGTTATAAACGTGGCGGTTGTGCGTGTAGGGGCGCATCGGCGCCGGACCGAGGAAGATGTCCCAATTCATGCCCGGCGGCACGTCTTCGGCGGGCGTATGGCCGATCGATTTGCGGCGCTTGTAGCAGATGCCCTTGGCGTAATAAATCTTCCCGATGGCGCCGTCGCGCAGCAGCTTCATCGCCTCCATCTTGTGCGGCGTGCTGCGGCCCTGCATGCCGATCTGCACGATGCGATTGTATTTCCGGGCCGCCGCCACCATCTGCTGGCCCTCGAAAATGTTGTACGCGGCGGGCTTCTCGCAGTAAACGTCCTTGCCGGCCTGGCAACCCCACACCGTCGCGAGGGCGTGCCAGTGATTGGGCGTCGCGATGGACACCGCGTCGACATCCTTGTCGTCGTAAAGCTTCCGCAGGTCCTGGTACACCTTTGGCTTGTCGCCGGTGGCTTTCTCGACGCGTGCTGAGCCGCGCTCGGTCTGGGCTGTATTGACGTCGCATAGCGCGGCGACTTTGGCGGCGGGGAGTTTTACGTACTCATTGATATGATCCGTGCCGCGGCTTCCGACGCCCACCACCGCAACGTTCACGCGATCATTGGCTCCGAATGCCGTGCGGGAGAGTAAAGCGGTGCCTGCGCCGAGCAGGAAAGTTCTGCGTTCCATGATGGCATTCTACTCCCGCGCCCGAGCCAGACAAACATATCCCAGGGTAAAGTTCTTTTCTTTATCCAGGCCATCAAGCCAGGGGAGAACCAGCGCCGGGGGCACAAAGAACAGTGCGGCCACGATAAACAGAGGCCCGGGAAAGAACTGCAATCCATTCAAAAGACGCCGTGCCAACAGCCGAAAATAGCCGCCCACCGGCTCTATTGAGAACTGCGTGAAGCCGGCGGAGCGCAGCAGATGCTCCATGCCGTGACGGGTGTACCGGAAGTAATCGTGCGGCGACTGATGCACTTCCCATTCGTGCGGCACAATCACAAGGGCCTGCCCGCCGGGCGCCAGGGTCCGCGCCAGTTCCCGTAAAACGAGCTGTGGATCGCGCACGTGTTCCAGCGTGACGATGTTGATACACGCATCGAAGCACGCATTGCGGAAGGGAAGCGCCGCCAGGTCGGCAAGCACATCGAGCTTTCCGTAATCCCACGCAGCATCGCCGATTCCCAGGTCGACGGAAGTGTATTTCTGCCGCCGGAAAGCCTGGGCGTATTGCAGCTCACCCGCGCCGGCATCGAGCAGCCGCGCGCCATCGCGCAAGCCGCCTGCAAAGCGATCCACCGCGTCCTGGATGGATGCTTCGAAATGAAGTAGATAACGCCGCAAGAACCGGGGAAGTCGCCGGTACGCTGCTTGATATCTCAAGATTTCTTGCGCGCTTCGAGCATAATCGTGGAGCCGGCGCCGCACGCGGCCTCGACCAGTGTAAACGGCAGCGCTGCAAGCACGAGACCGAAATAAACCGCATCCTTCAGGAGACGCATCACCGGTTTGTCTGCAATCGCGCGCACCCGCCGCGCCATCGGATCGAGTCCCGGAGCCAGCGTAGTCGCCATACCGGCGGGATTGTCTCGGAGCGAAAAATGCTTCCTCCGAACCACTTCGAAGCCGCAATACTCGAGCAGATTCTCGATATCCCGCTGGCGGTAATTGAAGATGTGCCGCGGGACGTCCACACCGTTCCAGTTTTGCCCGAACAGAATGAACTGCCAGCACGAGGCGTTTGGGACTTGCACCACTAAACGGCCGTTTGGCTGCAATAGCCGACGCGCGGTGTTGAGGTAGGGAACGGGGTCGAGCAGGTGCTCCACCACGTGGAACATCGTAACGACGCTACAACAGGACCACGGTAGAGGCACATCGGCCAGGTCGCCACAAATCGCCGGGACGTGGTTGCGCTTCCAGGCCAAGGCAGAGGCCTGCTCGGAATTGTCGAGTCCCATCACGGGACTCCAGGGCAGCAGTTTCAGGAAGAGTCCGCCTCCGCACCCCACGTCGAGCACGTATCCGTCTTCGCCCGCGTTCTCCAGCGCCTGCCGCACGAACGCCACGTGATCGCGCAGCACTAAACGGCGATAGAACTCTTCGAGGCGGCTGGCCGTGGATTCTTCCGGCGAGAACCAATAGGTTTTCGGATAATACGCGGCGAGCTCTTCAGCTCGTGGCCGAGGCTCCAGCCGGATCAGGCGGCACCCCCGGCATTCCACGATCTGGAACTTCCTGTCCGTCGTCCGGTAGAGCCGGTCGGTGGCTTGAAACAAAGCCCGGAAATCCGTCTTGCCGCACGCGGGGCATTTCACGCGGACTGTTGGCTGAGCTCTTTGAGCGTGATCCGGTGCCGGCGCAACACTGCTTTGAGCTCGCGCGCCGTCAGCTTCCTCTGTGGTTGGAACTCCCGGCGCTTTCTCCACATCCGTGGGAACAGCCTCAGCGCCTCCAGGTCGCCCCGAACGAGGGCCGCCGCCATTCTCAGTTTCCCCGAGATTCCTTGAAACTGTCCGGCTTCGCCCCGGCCCAGCATCGCCGCCCAGATTCCCGCTGCGATTCTGGCTGCGTAGTACGCCCCGTTTAGCCACAGCAGGCTCCCGGGGAAGTGTTTGACCGCCAGCAGCAGCCGGTTGCGCTCGATAAGCTCCAGCCGCCGCCGCGATTGCCGCCCCAGAGTGGAGCCGCGATGGTGCCGGACCACGGCGCCGGGCGCGTACATGCATTTCCAACCCGCGATGCGGCCTCGGAGTCCCAATTCGGCATCGTCGCCGTATGCAAAGAAGTCCTCGTCGAATCCTCCAATCTGCTCCAGCATCGAGCGCCGGTACATGGCGGCGCATCCGTCCGGCCACAGTACCTCTTCGATTCGATCATATTGGCCGCGATCCACCTCGCCGCTTCCTCTCCCCCGATTCTGACCGTCGAGGTAGATGAGGTGCCCAGCCTTGTCAATTCGTCGTGGATCTTCGAACACGACGATTTTCGAGGCCGCCATTCCAACGCCAGCGCGGCCTTCAAACACGCTGACCAATGCCCGCAGCCAGCCGGCATCGGCTTCGGCATCGTTGTTTAACAGCGCGATGAACTCGCTCTTCGATGCCGCAAATCCCTGGTTGTTCGCCCTGCAAAAACCGGCGTTATCCGGATTACGAATCAATTGTATCCGGTACGGGCGACTTTGGGAGAACTCGCGGTCGACCATCTCGGCCGATCCGTCGGTTGAGCCGTTGTCGACCACCACGACCTCGAAGGGCTCTTCGAACTCCTGCCTCGCAAGTGACTCTAAACAAGAACGTAAGAGGTCACGGCGGTTCCAGTTCACCACTACGACCGAAATGCTTCCACTTCGGGACGCGTCCAACTGAGGTATTATAGCGGATAGCTGGTCTAAACTGATGAACTCAATTGGCCAGACGCTCCTGCGTGCTCGCAGCGAACGCGGTCTCACGCTGGAGGAACTCGCGACCCGAACCCGGATCAATCGCAAGTATTTGGAGGCGATTGAGAAGGACAAGCCGGACGCGATACCCGGGGGATTCTTTTACAAAAGCTTCGTCCGCCAGTACGCGGGAGCCTTGTCTCCCGACGCACTGAAGGCGGTGGAAAACTTGCTCGCTCGCGAAGAGCCTAAGCCTCCCACACCGGAAGAAGATGCGGTGATGATGCAGGCCCTGGCGGCGGCTCCGAGCCAGGCTCGCGTTCCGGGGGCAAACCGCCCGATCGGCATATACCTGGTGTTCCTTGGCCTGGTTGTCGTCGGAACTTCAGGACTCTACGTCTGGTGGCATAAGGCGGAGCAGACCCAGGCCGCAGTCCCACCGCCGCGTGTTGTCGCGGAAACATCTCCGATCAGCGCGAAGCCCGAACCGGCTCCTGTAAAAGCGGAAGAACCTCCACCCGCTCCGGCTTCCACGGTTCCCTCAACTCCGGCGCCTGTAGCGACGCCTGCGACGACACCTGCCACGACCGGAGACGAGAAGGTTGTCCTGAACGTCGCGGCCACGGAAATGACCTGGTTTTCAGTCTCCGCGGACGGCAAAACGGTCTTCAGCGGAACCCTTCAACCAGGCGAAGCGAAGACATTTGCTGCGAAAGAAAACGCAAAGATGAAAGTGGGGAATGCGGGCGGTCTCGACGTAAAGCTGAACGGTGTGCCGACTGGTCCGCTCGGTCCTCCGGCGCAGATTCGCAGCGTGGTTTTCACGCCGACCGGATTCGAGATTATCAAACCTGCCCCCAAACCCGACGCTACGAATCCCCCGTCAGCGACGCAAATCGAACGCTAGCCTGTGGTGCAGGCGTTTTCGCCTGTGTGTTTTTGTGACGTCTTTGTGGGGGTATGCACGGGCGAAACCGCCTGCGCCACTTTTGGGTTGCGGCGAGGTCCGCTGTCCTTTCTTCCACGCTAGTCACAGCCGGGGAGCGTGTAGTCCTTGAGCTGTTCCCGCAGCGCCCTTTTGTTAAATTTGCCAACGCTGGTCTTCGGAACTGCTTCGATGAACAGGACGTCGTCCGGCAGCCACCACTTCGCGACGCGCGGCTCCAGGAAATCGAGAATCTCGCGCTTCGAGACCTGCTCGCGGAATTCCGGCAACGTCGCGATGCAGGCAAGCGGACGCTCCTGCCACTTGGGATGGAACACTCCAATCACAGCCGCTTCCATGACCTTGGGGTGCGCCATGATGGCGTTTTCGAGGTCGACGCTGGAGATCCATTCCCCGCCGCTCTTTACGAGATCCTTGGTGCGATCCATGATCTGGATGTAGCCTTCGGGGTCGATCGTAGCGACGTCGCCGGTTCGGAACCAGCCGTCCATGAACGCCTGGTCCGATCGCGGGTCGTTGTAGTATCCGCTCGTGATCCAGGGGCCGCGCACCTGGAGCTCGCCCATGGTGACGCCGTCCCACACCACTTCCTTGCCGTGTTCGTCCACAATGCGGATGTCGACGCCGGCCACCGCCAAACCGTGCCGGGCCATCATGTCGTAGCGTTGCTTCTCGGGCATCGCGTCGAGATGCGACTTGAGCGACATCACGGTTGCAATCGGCGTGGTCTCCGTCATGCCCCACGCCAGCATAAATTTGATTCCGTATTTCTTGTCGTACAACTCGACGAACTGGCGGGGAAGAGCCGATCCCGCGGCTGCTATCGAACGCAGGCTCGAGATGTCGTGGGGGTGCGACTCCAGATAACTGTACAATCCCATCCAGAGCGTCGGGACGCCGGCGGTAAAGGTCGCCCGTTCGTTTTGAATCAGCCCGGCGATATCTTCGGGCTGCAGACGCCGGCCGCTGAACACAATTCGCGAGCCGGTCATAACCGCTCCAAACGGAATGCCCCAGCCGTTGGCATGAAACATGGGAACGAGCTGCAAAATGGTATCGCGTTCACTCAATGCGAAGCTGTCGGCCATGCAGAGGCCGTAGCTGTGCAGGAATAACGAGCGGTGGGTGTAAAGCACGCCTTTGGGATTGCCGGTTGTGCCCGAGGTGTAGCAGGTGGCCGCGGCCGCATTTTCATCCAGGTGCGGCCAGGCATACGGGGTTTCGGGCGACTCCGCGAGGAGTTCCTCGTAATCGCCTTTGCCATCCTCATTGATGACCACGAACTGTTTCACACATCCGATCTCGCCGCGGATCTGTTCCAGAACGGGCAGCAGCGAGGCGTCCACGAAGATCACCTGGTCGTCCGCATGGCGAATGATGTATGCGAGTTGATCGGGGGCCAGCCTCAGATTGAGGGTGTGGAGCACGGCTCCATAGCAAGTGATTCCGAAATACAGCTCCAGGTGGCGATAGCTGTTCCAGCACAACGTTCCGACGCGATCGCCGCGCGTCAAGCCCAGGCGTTCGAGGAGATGCGCCAACCGGTGAACGCGCCCATGAAAATCGGCATAAGCGTAACGGTGCATGGAGCCGTCGCCCATGCGGCTCGCAATTTCCTTTTTCGGATAGAGCCTGGCCGCGCGCTCCAGGATGTGCGTGAGCGTGAGCGGATAATTCATCATGAGGCCGTTCATAACGGTCCAGACTACCACTCAAGCGTGATCAGTGCACAATGACCTTTTGTGACGTGCTGGAAATCTGTATGTTCTGCTTCAGGGCCAAGCCCGCCAGCGGGACCACGGTGTAGGCGACTGTCACTCCAACGACCGCGCCCGGATTCGTATCCGGCATCGATAGAGATACGTTGAAGTTGCTGGGACTAAATCCCACGGCCAGGCCGAGGACATAATTCTGCACGTCTTGCTGCGTAATGGCAGCGTTCCCCTCAGCGACGTATTGTGAGCCTCTTACAGAAGCCCACCGCGCAGCTTCCCCTGAAGCGTAATTGCAGAAATTGTACGAGTAGACCGCGAGGCCGAATTCCATAACGCCGACGGTCAGCAAAAGAAACGTAGTCAGCGAGAGAGCAATCTCGATCATGGCCGCGCCGCGTTGGCGGGATCTTCGGCGACTGGAGATTTGATTCATAGAGCTCCCTACTGAACCCTCACGATAGAAGTCCGGGAGAGATTCATGGTTCCCCCGATTCCCGGCCACGAGATAAGCGTGCTGAAGGGGAGAGTGACATCGACCTCGAGATACATTTGTCCCGAGGATCCGCCGCCGCAATCCGTGGGGCAGGATAGATGCGATCCGCCGATGCTGCAGGTACAGAATTGGGATGCAACCGCAGTCATGTTGGGTGGGTTCATGGCATCGGTCAGGGCGGCATTCTGCATGCCTGTAAAGTCGCCATAGTGCGCGGGGCTTAATGCTCCGTACTGGGTTGCGGCGCATGCCGAATCGGCCACCATGTCGGCCGCGGCGAATAGCCGCGCGAAATCGACGACGCCGAAGAAAAGCAGGAACAGCAGACCCGACGAGAGCGCCAGTTCCACGAAGACGCTGCCCCTGCGGCTCTGTTGCGAGCGATCGTTTTTCACAATCAAGGTCTTTTCTCCCAACGTTACTCGACGAGGCCCCCACCGGTCGACGAGGGCGCAAACGGGTTCGGATCGGAAAGCGTTGCGTAATTATTCCCGATGGAGGATGTCCCGTTAATGTTCACGGTGTTCGCCACCAGCACCATGTATCCGCTCGTGGAGTTCGAGCCGCCGAAAGTCAGCGGGCTATTTCGAAAATACAGAGCTCCGTCGAATGTGCTGGAAGCGCCCCCGACGATCTTGTTGTTACGGCTGTCATAGATAGAACGGTCATCGAAGAACAACATCCCCACCTGCGACCCGGTTGTCGGCGCCTGGAGAATAACGGCGCCTTGTCCCGAAAAGGTGATCGGAGCGTGCGATGTGTTGAATGGACAACCCCAGGAATTCCCGGAAGTGCTGGCGGTGTTATAGAACGTCACGCCGACACCAGTGATATTGGCTGTGGAATTGACGGTCAGACCCCCTCCCGCCAAAACATATGTGCCGGGACTCAGCGTAATGGTGCCGCCGCCACTGAGAGGTCCAAAACTCAATCCGCCGCAATAGATTCCCGGCTGGACGGTGTTATTTGGAGGCGGATTGTTCTTGTCAAGAAACCGAACTCGTGCTCTGGATCGTCAGGCCCGATGCCGTTGGGGCGACGACCCGCGCGAGCGGATCACTGAATACGCCATTATGATTCGGGTTCTCCGGCGCGTTGGTGGTTGTGTCGATCAGGCTGGCTTGTCCGTTTAAAGACCAGTCGCCTTTTACGCCGACGTGCGCATGATTGCTGAGATAGTAAGTCACACTGCTGCCCATGGTGAAGGCCTGGTTATCGGAAGAGTCGACGATAGCGCTGCACGAGGTGTTCAGGTTGATGCTGGTGCCATTGATCGAGAATGCGCTTTTGGCGTTCTGGTCCAGCGCGAAAATGCATCCTCCGATGCTGCCTTCCGTAGTCGTCGTTCTGCCGACGGAACGAGCCGTGACGGGGGTTCCATTCTGTCCAAAGATCATCATGAAGAAGGACGGAACCGTTCGAGTGATGATGGCTTCTACGGCTGTCGGATCGCCCCTATACGTGCCATAAAGCGGCGGATTATTGATGCTCACGGTGGTGCGGTTCTGGCCGTCCGTGAATCCGTTAAGAGAAGCGTCGTTTTTCCCGGCGAAGACAACATTGCTGATGTTTCCCAATTCCAGCTCACGCAACGCGCCCATGGCCGAAGCGTCTGCGGCAGCGTGCGCCTGGCGTCTGGCGACCTGCATGTAGCCGACATCAACTGCAAGCCCTGCAAAGGCGACGATCCCGAAAATCATCAGCGCGTACATGATCGTCATGAACCCGCGTTGCTTCGCACGCGGAGTCTCGATAGGTCGACTCATTCGTCCTCCTTAATAACGCTTATGTCTGCCGATTGACACCTGTAACATCGGTACATATTTCTGTTATTTGAGCCGGGAATTTCACTTATCTCGGGCTAAGGCGCCGGCCCTATGCGGCTAGGCTCAGCAATACAAAACAGATAGCTGGTGGCTCAGTAGAGGCACTTAGGCGAAGATAGGGACAAGTTGTCCCGTTGTGGGCACAGGCGAAGCCATGCTGTCGCGATGCGGCAGCCCGGCGCCTGCTTTTGTTCCTTGTTCTCAATCAAACCGGCTTGGCACGCGATGTGCCCTTGCAAAGACATGACAGCTACTCAAAGCGTTCCTGCCACAAAGACTCTCGGATTTGTGCCGAATGTCCCGATTCGGTCGGGCATTGTCCGGCTCGCTTTGCAGTGGGGGGCCAAGGTGGTCGGCATAGATAACACCGACGCGTTGTTCGGCGTGATCGCGGCAGCATGCCTGGCACCCGCATTCTCGCTTCATAACAGTGCGGCCAACGCGGTAGTGCTTGGCGCAGCGGTAACCGCTTGCCTCCTTGCGACCTGGCGGTGTATTGTGATCGCCCATAAGCACCATCAGATGAGACCGCTCGCCATCGGCCTGATAGGCGTTGCTGTCGTCGCATTCGGGTTGCTCAGGTGGCATGTTGCAACGATGATGCGGCTCTAAAGGGCTACAGACGGCTGTTCTCAACGTCTGGTAGTTTGTATTTGTGAATGTTTGCATCATCGGAACGGGATATGTCGGACTGACCACCGGCGTGTGTCTGGCGTTCCTCGGCCACAAAGTCACCTGCATCGATGCCGATGCCGGTAAGATTGAGATGCTTTGTGGCGGTCATGTACCCATTTACGAGCCATTTTTGGAAGAGCTTTTGGCGCAGGCGCGCGAAAATCTCCGATTCTCGAGGTTATACCAGGACGGCGTGCCGGGAGCCGATGTCGTGTTTATTGCCGTTGGCACGCCGCCGTCACCAAACGGTTCTCCCGACTTACAATATCTGTGCGCCGCAGCCCAGGGGATCGGCCAGTATTTCGATAGTGCGTTTACGGTGGTGGTGAACAAATCCACCGTTCCGATCGGCAGCGGCAACTGGGTTGGTTCGCTGGTTCGCGACTCGTTTGAGAAGCACCGGGGCGGTAACCCGGACCACCGGTTCTCCATCGCGTCGAACCCGGAATTCCTGCGTGAAGGGACCGCGTTAGGCGACACACTTTATCCTGACCGCGTCGTCATTGGAAGCGATACCCCGCGGGCTCTCGAGACACTGTATAGCCTGTACCGTCCGATCCTCGACCAGACCTTTGCGGCGCCCACTTTTCTTCCACGTCCCGAGGACCTCGGCGCCGTGCCGCTGATTTCAACGGACCTCGCGTCAGCGGAATTAATCAAGTACGCAGCCAATGCGTTCCTCGCCTTGAAAATCAGCTACATCAATGAGATTGGCCAGCTTGCCGAGAAGGTGGGCGCCGATATAGGACAAGTGGCCAAAGGGATCGGGCTGGATGCCCGGATCGGCACGCGTTTCCTGCAAGCCGGAATTGGATGGGGCGGCTCGTGTTTCGGCAAGGATACAGCAGCATTGGTGTCGACGGCCGCCGAGTATGGGCTCACCATGCCGATCGTGGAATCCGCGAGGGAAATGAATCGCCGGCAGCGGGACCGGGTGGTGGACAAGCTTCTCAGCGAGCTAAAGATTCTGAAGGGGCGGACCATCGGTCTGCTCGGCCTGGCGTTCAAGCCCAACACCGATGATCTGCGCGACGCCCCGGCGGTGGATATCGCGCGAAAGTTGTCCGAGCGCGGATGTAAGGTGAAGGTCCACGACCCGGTGGCCATGCAACGCTTTCGCCGCGAGTATTCCGAACTGGGACTGGTATGCTGTGATACGCCGGAGGAGGTGGCCGACGGCTCGGACGCCCTGATCCTAGTTACGGAGTGGCCGCAGTATCGCGACCTGGCCTGGGAGCAGCTTTCCGGCAGGATGCGATCCGCGATCGTGCTCGACGGGCGGCACGCGCTCGACCGGGCCCTGCTTACCCGCTGCGGGTTTCGTTATCTCGGTCTTGCGGGGTAACGCCCGGTCCTGTTATCCTGTTAACTGCATACCACTGTAAGGATTCCAGTTAAGATCAAATGGCAAACACTGTTTCCGCAATTAAGCGGATGCGAACCGCGAAGTACCGGACGGAGATCAATCGCCAGCGGAAATCGCGTTTACGGCATCAGATCCGCGCCATGCGCCGCTCGCTCGACCTGAAAGACGCGAAAGCCGCGCAGGAAATTCTTCCCGAGACCTTCTCGCTCATCGACCGCGCCGCTCGCTGGGGCATCATCAAGAAGAACACGGCGGCGAGATACAAGAGCAGAATCACCGTGCGCGTGAAGGCCCTCGCAGGGGCCCCGGCCTAAGAACCGTCAGCACAACCTCTTCGTAATCGGCGTTCATCTACGGCAATTTCATGTCGCGGACGTACGGGCCTTTTTCCAGCTTTTGTGAGGATCCCGGTGGTTCTCGGCGAATTCGCAAGGGTTGCACCGATAAGATGAGAGGCGTTGATCTGGTCCGAAATCTTCCGGCAGATTCACGCCGCTAAAGAGAGATCGCAGACACGGTCCCGCGAACACCTCTTCCCGTTCTGAAACCCATTTCGGAACGCACTCGGCAATTTCCAGTCTCGTCACACTGACAAAATTCCGCCATCTCTTTTCCATCTGATTGATTTCTGAACTCACGGAGCAATTGGCCTCTGTAATGCCTCATTCTCAGCGGCATGGATCCCATCACGGGCCGTCTCGAGCATTACATGGACCTTCTGGCGGCTCGCCAGAAACTCGTGGTCTCGAACATCGCGAATGCGGATACCCCGGGCTATAAGACCCGAGATATCGATTTCCAGTTCGAATTCATGAGCCTCGTTCAGGGCGATGCTCCCAACGTGCAGGAAGTACCGGGTCTGCCCATCAAGAACGATGGCAATAACGTGACCATCGACCGCGAGGCCCGGCTCCTGTCCGAAAACGCGATTCGCTTCAACCTGGCGTCCGTTTTGATGAAAGGTCAACTGAAGCTGCTCCAGTCCGCGATTGATGAAGGTAAGAGCGCATGAGCCTCTTCTCGTTGTTGTCGGTGAGCGCGTCCGGCCTGTCGGCGCAACGGACGCGAGCGGAATTGCTGGTCCAGAACATGGCCAATTCCGAAACGACACGCACGCCCGATGGGGGGCCATACCGCCGCAAGGATGCGATCTTCAGCAGCGCGCCGCAAAGTTCGCCATTTTCGGCTGTCTTTCAAACCGAGGTGAACTCCGGGCAGATGGGCGTGGAGGTGTCCGAGATCGTCGAGGACTCTCGTCCGCCGGAGCGCCGCTACATGCCCGGCCATCCCGACGCCGATAAGGACGGCTACGTCGCATTCCCAAATATGAACCCCGCCGAGGATATGGTCGACCTGATGAGCGCGTCTCGCGGGTACCAGGCCAACGTCGCCGCGATGACCGCGGTCAAGGACATGATCAGCCGCTCCATCGATCTCATGAAGTGAGGCACGTATGACCCCTATCAGCCCGATCAATCCCGCTGTCATCCAGCCGGTGAAGCTGCCCGATGCTGCTTCCTCCTCCGGCCGCAGCGGGGGATTCTCGTCCATGTTTGCGGATGCCCTGCAAGGTGTGAATCAATTGCAGAACGCAGCTTCGGCGAGCATCGATTCGTTCCTGTCCGGGGAAAACGAAGAGGTCCACAAGGTGGCGCTGGCCACCCAGCGCAGCGAGATCGCATTCGACCTCTTCCTGCAGGTTCGCAACAAGATGGTGTCGGCCTACCAGGAAGTGATGCGCATGCAGATGTAGAGCCGGCGCCGGATAGAGTATGGATCAACTAAAGCAGTTCATTGCGGGGTTGACCGTCAAGCAGCGAATCTCCTACGTTCTGGTGACCGCCGCGGTTATTGCTGCTCTTGTGGGGCTAACGCGCTGGAACCGCGAACGCGATTTCAAGCCCATCTATACCGGGCTGTCTTCGGAAGACGCTGGAGCGGTTCTGGCAAAGATTCGCGAGAGCGGCACGGACTATCGTCTGACGGAGGGCGGCTCCTCGGTTCTCGTCCCGGCGAATCGGGTCGCGGAATTGCGCCTGCAGTTGGCTGCCGCCGGAGTGCCGAAATCAGGACGTATCGGGTATGAGCTGTTCGACAAGACCAACTTCGGCGTGAGCGATTTTGCGGAGCAGATCAACTACCATCGCGCGCTTGAGGGTGAACTGGAGCGTTCCGTGATGGCCCTGGCCGAAGTGGAGCAGGCGCGAGTTCACATCACGTTTCCGAAAGATTCCATTTACACGGAGTCCCGTCAGCCGGCTAAAGCGAGCGTGCTGGTGAAATTACGGCCCGGCTCCCTGTTGAGTGCACAAAATGTCAATGCGATTTGCCAGTTGACCGCGAGCGCCGTCGAAGGACTGCTGCCCGATGCAGTGTCAGTGGTCGACATGCGTGGCAATCTCCTGAATCGCCCGCATAAGCCGCTTTCACCCGACGATCCTCAGCCCTCGGACGCAGCGCTCGACTATCGTCAACAGATTGAGCGCGACCTTCTGACCAAGATCAACACCACGCTCGAGCCGCTGCTGGGGGCCGACAAGTTTCGCGCCGGTGTCTCCGTCGAGTGTGATTTCTCGAGCAGCGAGCAAAGCGAAGAGACGTTCGATCCCAACAAGTCGGTGATGACCACGTCACAGAGGACCGAGGACATTTCCACGGGTAATCAGACCGCGGGGGTTCCCGGGACAGCTTCGAATCTGCCGCATCCTCCCGCGAGGCCAGGCGCCGGCTCCGGCGGCGTCACGCGCCGAACGGAGAACATCGCATATCAGGCGAGCCGCATGGTCCGGCGGGTCAAGCTTCCCCAGGGCAACGTCAAAAAGATGTCCGTATCGGTGCTTCTCGATCACGCCGTACGGTGGGAAGGCTCCGGCCCGAAAGCCAAGCGGATCGTCGAACCTCCTTCTCCGGAACGAATTAAGGCGATACATGATCTGGTCGCGGGCATCGTCGGCTTTTCGACCGATCGAGGGGACCAACTGGTGGTGGAGGCACTGCCCTTTGAATCCACGGTCTCGCCCGAGCAACTTCCGGCGACGCCTGCCCCGCCGAAGCGCGATGCGATCGGTGAGCTTCTCGCGAACCGCATGGTGCTGACTGTCGGCGGTGGCGTCGTCGCCGCGATCATCCTCGGATTAGTCCTCCTCGTCATCATGAGGGGCAAGAAAAATCCTCGAACCGAAATACAGGGGCAGATCGAGGCCGGAAAGCCACAACCCGCGGTAGACAGTTCGGAAACAATCCGGCAGCAAATGGAGGCGCAAATCGCCGAACAGGCCGCGCTGAAGAAGCAGCAGGAAACGGAGGCCCTGCATGCCCTCAAGATGCCCCACGTGAGTACAAAAAAGGCGGAGGTTCTGACCAAGCACATTGCCGAAGAAGCAAAAAAAGATGCCACGACGATGGTGCAAGTTCTGCGGAATTGGATCAATGAAACCGACCGTTAAGGCAATTCCCGGCAGACCGTCATGATCCAGAATGTCGAATCGGATCCGCCGGTTCCCGGAATACGAAAAGCAGCCATTCTGCTCATTACGCTCGGCGAAACCACTAGCGCCGAGATCCTGAAGCAGATGGATGAAGAAGAGGTGCACGCGATCAGCCGTGAGGTGGCGCGCATCAGTTCCATTACGACGGAGCAGGCGGAGGCGCTCCTCGAAGAATTCTATGGGATGGCGGTCGCCCACACCTATGTTCTGAAAGGCGGAATCGACTACGCCCGTAAGATCATGATCAATGCCTTCGGGCCCGAGGCTGCTAAAAAGATGCTGGATCGTCTCATTAAGACGCTCGGCTCCGAGATGGCCAGCTTCGACGCTCTGCAGAAGGCCGATCCCCAACAGGTCGCGAAATTCATCCACAACGAGCATCCCCAGACCATCGCCCTGGTGCTCTCGCACCTGAACCCCTCGCAGGCGGCGGGTCTGCTGATTTCATTGCCGCCGGAGATGCGCTCCGACGTGGCGCTTCGCATGGCCAATCTCGATCAGATCTCGCCGGAGATCATTTCCAAGATCGCCGTTATCATCGGGCAGAAACTGAAAGCCCTGGGGGAATTCAGCCGCGAAGCTTATGGCGGCGTCCGGGCCGTCTCGGAAATGTTCAACCGGCTGGATTCGGCAACCAGTAAAGAGGTGCTGGAGACCATGGAGCAGACGCATCCTGGCCTGGTTGAGACCATCCGTCACCTCATGTTTGTGTTCGAAGACCTGCTGCTGCTGGGACCCGATGCCGTGAAGGAGGTATTAGCCAAGGTCGAGCGTAAAGTGTTGACGGTCGCTTTGAAGGGCACCAGCGATCAGCTCAAGAGCCATTTCCTGAAAGAGATGTCGCAGCGCGGCGCGGAAATGCTGCGCGAGGACATGGAAGCTCTCGGCCCCGTCAAGATCAAGGACGTTGAGGCCGCGCAGCAGCAGATTATCTCTGTCGTGCGGCACCTGGAAGCCGAGGGAACCATCAGTCTGAAGGGAACCGTCGGCGAGCAGTATGTCGTCTAGGAGGACGCGATGGCATCGATGTTAGCCAAACTACATCGCGGCGGCCTGGCGGCGGACGAGGGTCCCCAGGCCTGGATTCCACCGTCGAAGGGCGTGCCAGCCAACCAGACCTACGCCCGACCGCAGACAGCGCAAAGCGACGCGAGTTCCCCCGACGTCGAGAAACAGATTCAGGACCGCATTGCCGCGGCGCAGCGTGCTACGTACCAGGAAGGCGAGGCTGCCGGGCGGCAGGCGGCGGTGGTCCAGCTGCAACCGATCATGGAGCGCATGGCGCGCACAATCGACGAAGTGGCCGGTTTCCGCGGAAGGCTAAGACATGAGGCCGAAGCTGATGTTGTGAGCCTGGCGATGGCCATTTCGCGCCGGATTCTGAACCGCGAGCTGGCGACGGACCCCGAGGCACTGCTTGGCCTGGTCCGATCCGCGCTCGACAAGCTGGACGGCCGCGAGGTACACCGTGTTCGAGCGCAGGCGCAGGACGCCGCGGTGCTGCGGCAGTTCTTCGAGAGACTCGGCAGTCCGCACAAGATCGAGGTGTATGCCGATCCATCGCTGCCGCCGGGCTCCGCCATATTTGAGACCACGAACGGCTCGCTGGACGCGTCGGTGGAAGCCCAGCTCAAAGAGATCGAGCGCGGCTTCACGGATGTAATCAGGAGGTCGTCATGAACCTGCAGCCTTATTTCGACAAGCTGGGGCGCCTCGAGCCACAGCGCTGGATGGGTTCCGTCACGCAAATGATTGGTCTGATCGTGGAATCGAACGGTCCCGCCGCCGCGATCGGCGACTTTTGTGAAATCGCGACCGCCGGCGGACGCCGCGTGCGCACCCAGGTAATCGGTTTTCGTGAAGGCCGGGTTCTTTCCATGCCGTTGGAGGAAACTGACGGGCTGCAACTCGGCGATGTGATTACGGCAAGAAAGGATGAGACCCTCATTGAGGTCGGGTCCGAGCTGCTGGGCCGTGTTTTAGACGGATTTGGCAAACCGATGGACGAACGCGGTCCGGTGAATGCCAAGAACGTTTACCCTCTGTACTGCGCCCCACCCGGGGCACTCGAGCGCGAGCCGATCGGCGAAACTTTGGTCACAGGCATCCGCGCCATCGATAGCCTGCTGACCTGCGGCAAAGGACAACGCATCGGCATTTTCGGCGGCAGCGGCGTGGGGAAAAGCACGCTGCTGGGGGCCATGTCGCGGCACAATTCCGCGGACGTGAGCGTCATTGCGCTGGTTGGGGAACGTAACCGCGAGGTGCGCGATTTTCTGGAGCATGAGCTGGGGCCGGAAGGCATGAAACGCTCCGTAACGATCGTATCCACATCGGATCGGCCGGCCCCGCTTCGGATTCGAGCCGCCTTTGTTGCGCTTGCGGTGTCCGAGTATTTCCGGGATCAGGGCGCCGACGTTCTGCTGGTGATGGATTCAGTGACGCGGCTCGCCATGGCGCAACGCGAAATCGGCCTGGCGGCGGGTGAGCCACCCAGCCAGAAGGGCTACACTCCGTCGGTGTTCAATATGCTTCCCAGAATCTTCGAACGCGCCGGCCGGTTCAAGCGCGGCTCGATCACGGGGTTCTTCACCGTCCTGGTGGAAGGCGACGACTTTAACGAACCAATCTGCGATGCGGTACGTTCGATCCTGGACGGGCATATTGTCCTCTCCCGTCAACTCGCGTCCGAAGGACACTATCCGGCGATCGACGTTCTGCAATCGGTCAGCCGGCTGTCCTCGCGTCTCGCCGCGGCGGAGCATAAGACGGCCGCGCAGAAAATAAGGGAAGCCCTCGCCACCTACCAGCGCGCCGAAGACCTCATCAATCTGGGCGCTTACGCCTCCGGGTCGAATGCGCGTCTGGACGCAGCGATCCGGGTTCGTCCGCAACTGCTGGACTTCCTCAAACAGGACGCCGAGTTAAGCTCGCCATTTCCGAAAACCGTGTCGGATCTCCGTGAGCTGGCGCGTCTCTCGCAATGAAACGTTTTCAATTTCCGCTCGATCGTGTCTGCAAGTGGCGACACGACCAGGTTGAACTCGAGGAACTGAAGCTTCAGCAGCTCTACGCTCGATTGCGGGTGGCCGAAGACGCGTTTCAAGGGCTGTTGCAGGATCAGGAAGCAAACGAAAAGGCGGTCTTGTCCAAGGGAGCAGTCTATGCCGAGGACCTCGCCAGCCTCGACTCCTTCCGGTACTACGTTCAGCACCAGAAGGTCGAAATGGACGCCTTCCGCAAGCAGATGCAGATGCATATTGCAAAGCAGCAGGAGGTTTTACTGGAAGCCCACCGCCGTTTTCGGCTCCTCGACGGGTTGCGCGACAAAGCGCTTGTGACGTGGACGGCCGCGCGCGATAAGGAAACCGAAGAACTCGCCGCTGAACTCTTCCTGGCCAAGCGCAATCGGGAGATGGAGCCTTAAATGATCGGAAGCGCGCTGGCTTCCCGAAGCCCGCCGGCCGTCACGGAGCCGATCCTCACGTCCAGCAACTGGTTTGGTGGCCGCTGCGGGCAGAGCTGAACCTTCAGGAAATTGTCGCTCAAAGCGCCTTCGTCGAGGGTCACGACAGAGAGAGTGCGGCTGACCATTTGCCGCCGGAATTCGAGATTCTTCGCTGCCCCCAACTCACGCAGTACACGATTCCGCTCCTTGCGAACTGGAATCGGCACCTGCCCGGGACTCTCGGCCGCGGGCGTACCCGGGCGTTCCGAATACGTGAAGACGTGCAGGTATGTAAACGGCAGGCTCTCGATAAATTGGCGGCTCTCCTCGAACTCTTCTTCGGACTCGCCGGGGAAACCCACCATGACGTCCGCTCCGATGGCGGCATCCGGCATCGAGGCCCGGGCCTTGCGCACACGTTCCTCGTAGTGCTTCGGCCGGTATTTCCGATGCATACGCCGCAGCACACGATCGCTACCCGATTGCAAGGGAGCATGTACGTGCCTGGCAACGCGGGCCGACTCCGCCATGAGCGCCAGCAGCTCGTCGCTGAAATCCATCGGCTCGACCGAGCTGAGCCGTAACCGCTCGACGCCGGTCTCGGCCAGCAGCTTACGGACGAGATCCGCCAATCGCATCGTGCTGCCCGGTTCGCGGCCCCAGCGTCCGAGGTTGATGCCGCTCAGTACAACTTCCCGATATCGTGCGGCGAGCGACCGCACTTGCTCCAGCACCTGCTCCGGAGGCGCGCTGCGGCTACGGCCCCGCACGAACGGAATAATGCAGAACGAGCAGCGATTGTTGCACCCGTCCTGGATTTTCAGATTGGGACGCGTACGATCGCCCGCCGCATCTTCAACCGGGGCCGACAGGAAATCGTGCTGGGCGAAGATGTCTCCGACGTGTATTTCGCCGTGGTATGGGGTCGCAGACCCGATGATGTCGGCGATCTGCGTTTTGTGGGAATTACCAACAACCCAGGTGACGCCGGGCATCGCCGCCAGATCGCCGGGAGCGCGCTGGGCATAGCAACCGGTTACCAGAATCCGCGCCTCTGGGTTTTCACGCTGCACGCGACGAATTGTGTGGCGCACGTCCTCATCGGCCGCCGCGGTCACGGTGCATGTGTTCAACACGACCAACTCCGCGTCAGCCGCCCGGGATACCGAACTCATGCCCTGGTTCGCAAGACCAGCCTCAATTGCCGCACCGTCCGCCTGTGACGCCCGACACCCGAAGTTTTGAACGTGAAACCGCCGCACTATGACCAGTTTACCGTTGTGGTCCAGTACATTTGCCTGCTTCACCATTCCACGGCTTGCTGCGCGTGGAGTTTTAGACCGCGCACCGGTTCTTTACCGTTCACAGTCGGGTTTCAAACCCGCCGCAGGTTGCAAACCTGCCTTACATCCGTCACTTCCGGGAAAGCTGCGCTACCGACGAAGGTGCCTCTGCTATGGCGTCACAGTCACCTGTTTGCCTGAATAACGAACCACCTTGTCGGCTTGTCCCGTAGGCGCCACATCCACTCCATGCCCAGCGCCCACAAACACCACCTGAAATGTCCGGCTATCGAGCATTCCCGGAAAGCTTCCCTTGCGATCGCCGATGGTGAGCCGCCCCGCCGCATCGTCCCAGTGAATCGGAATTGTCGCGTAGACACCCTTCTCGTAATCGTAGGTGTCGTTTTCGTCTTCGTACAAGGTAAAGTCGCCGTTCGCTCCGCGATACACGCGCAGCTCGATCGGATCGGCCGGTTTCTCGTCCGAGTATTCGACATCCGGACCCATCGGAACTATCGACCCCGCCCGAATGAATAACGGCATGCGATCGAGCGGAGCCGCGGCATCGACCCAGCGGCCGCCCTTCTGTTCCGCGCCGCTCCAAAAGTCGTACCACTGGGCGCCGGGAAGATAAAGGTGGCGCTCCGTGGCCCCTTGCTCAGTCACCGGATTCACCAGGAACGCCGGGCCATACATAAACTGATCGCCAATCCCCTGCGCCCGAACGTCGTTCCGGTAATCCATGACCAGCGGCCGCATCGGAGTATAGCTGTCGTTCGTCGTCTTCCAGGCCAGCGAATAGATGTAGGGCAGCAGCCGATAGCGCAGGCGATCGAATTTCGCGAGAATCTTACCTGCTTCCGGTCCGTACGACCACAGCTCGTTCTCATCGGGATTCCGCGTCCCATGCACCCTGAAAATCGGGCAGAACGCGCCGTACTGGAACCACCGCACAAACAGTTCGCGAAACACCGGATCATTGAGATTGCCACCTGAAATGAATCCGCCGATATCGGTGGTCCAGTATGGCAATCCCGAAACCGCGAAATTCAATCCGGCTGGGATCTGACGTTTGAAGGACTCGAAGTCCGACAAGATGTCACCCGACCATGCCGTTACCCCATACCGCTGGCTACCCGCAAACGCCGACCTCGAGAGGATAAACACGCGCTTACGGTCCGTTTCCTTCCGCTGGCCCTCCGCAACTACCGAGTTGGCCATCATCGGGTACAGGTTGGCGTACCGCGCCCCGCTGCCAATCGAAATACGATTGTTCAACAGCAGGTTCTCTTCCATGCCCTCGGTCTCGGGCTCGGTGGTGTCCTCCCACCAGGCATCCACGCCGATCTTGAACAGGGCGTTGTCGAGCAGGTTCCAATAGTAGGCGCGCGCCGCTGGGTTCGTGGTGTCATACACCGCGTTTCCGAGAGGATGGAACGACAGCGCCTTGGTGCGGTCGATCAGAAATCCGCGCTTGTCCATCTCGTTATAGGTCGAAGTTCCCGGATAAAAGAACGGCCAAACCGAAACCATCAGGTGGAAATGATTGCGGTGCAGATCATCCACCATTCCCTTGGGATCGGGATACTTGCTATTGAATTTGAATTCCCCGGTCCGCGTCCACCAGAACCAGTCCTGCACAATGTTGTCCACCGGCAGATGCAGCTCCCGATATTTGTGAGCTACGCCGAGCAGTTCCGCCTGCGACTGATACTTGTTCTTGCACTGCCAGAAACCATAAGCCCATTTGCCCAGCATGGGCACGCCGCCCGTTAATTCGCGGTAGGCAGCGACGATCTGGTCGAACTCCGGCCCGTAGATAAAGTAATAGTCGACCGTATCGGCCACTTCGGAGCTGATGTAGAGCGACTGAACGAACGCGTTGTTGAACCGGCTGCGGGAGGGATTATTCCAGAACAAACCGTAGCCATTGGTAGACAGCACCATCGGCACCGCGATTTCCGTATTTGCCTGCCAGAGGTCCACTGCCTCGCCGCGATAATTCCACACGCCAGCCTGGTGCTGGCCGAGCCCGTAAAATCCCTCGTGCGACCCATAAATACTGAAGTTGACTTCCGCGTGATACGTTTTCTCGCCGTTCACTTCCGCGGGAGTCATCATCTTGGGACCTTCATTCAGCATTTTCTTCCCGGAAGGGTCGATGTAGGAAGTGGTTCCGTCCTTGCGGTCCACCGCGACCTTCAGCCGGGCGGTGCTAAGCGTCCAACCGTCACTCGTGTTTTGCAGCGACCATTTCACGGCCGGCCAACTGGTCTTCGTTACGACATAATTCGTCCGGGTTGGAAATGAACCGGTCGGAGAATATATGACGTGAATAATGGAATCGGTGCACACCTCGAGCCTGAGGACACCGGTTTTCATCTTGAGCAGCAAACCCTCGGGCTGCTGCTGGACATCCATAACAGGATTGAGAGGGACCCACTGGGCGTGCAGGCTGGTCAACGCCGCCGCAAGCAATAATGCTTTAGCTGTAATAGTTCTTATCCCAGGCATGACGTTTCAATTTCTCGAGGAGTTCACCATCGAGCTCCGGCTTGTCCAGGGCGGCCGCATTCGCATCCACATTCCTGACGCGTCGCATTCCTGGAATCACGGTGCTCACGGCCGGATGGGACATACAAAAACGCAGCGCGATTTCGGCCAGTGTTGCGTCAATGCCCTGCAGTTCCTTCTTCAGCGCATTGACGTGTTCCACGACTTCCTGCTTCCGATTTCCCCGGAAATAAAACGACCGAAACTCGTCCGATTCGAACTTTGAGTTCTCATCGATGGCGCCGGTGAGGCTGCCCTCGTCGAATGGCACGCGGGCAATCACGCCGATATTCCGTTCCCGCGTAAGCGGGAACAGCCGCGCTTCCGGAGAGCGGTCCCAAATGTTGTAGATCACCTGTACCGTATCGATCAGTCCCGTCTCAATTAACTCCAGCGCTGAATCCGGCTGGTGATCGTTAATCGACACGCCCACAAACCGGGCCTTCCCCGACTTCTTCAACTCCTCCAGAGCCCGCCGCCATTCATCCCGTCCGATCCACTCCGGATTCCAGACGTGGAGTTGCTGAAGGTCGACCGTCTCCAGTCCCAGGTTCCTGAGGCTCTTCTCGGTACAACGAAGAATGTAGTCATACGGGAAGACTTCGTCGATCGGCACGCCGGGACGCGCGGGCCACAACAGGTTCTTCGGGGGCACCTTGGTCGCGATGTAGATCCGCTCCGTGGTCTCTTTCAGGAAATTTCCGATCAGCCGCTCACTATGTCCTTCCCCATAGGCGAGAGCGGTATCGATGAAATTAACGCCTAATTCCACCGCCCGGCGCAGCGCGCTGGCGGACTCATCGTCGGTGGCGCCCTGCCACTGTTTTCCGCCGATACCCCAAGCACCGTAGCCCAGCTCGCTGACTTCGAAGCCGGTTCTACCCAGTTTTCGATAGCGCATGCTTATATTGTCTTCGATGACGGCAGTCCGAGTGCGCGGATGACCCGTTTATAGCGCGGATCGCCGCGCAGACGGTCGCATGCAGGCTCCCATTGCACGGAGACGAGATCGGTCTCGCGGCCGGCGAGTGCTTTCTCCAACTCGTCCAATGCTGCCTTGTCTTCACCCACCGAGGCTAGCAGGCACGCAAGATTCTTATGGGACTTATTCATGCGCCCGGCGCGAAGCAGGTTCTCCAATTGCGTTCGAGCACCCATCATGTCCTTGGTCGCTCGAATGGTGATTTCAACTACATCGAGCTCCGCGGGGTCACCGCCACTTTGCCGCCATTCGCGAAGCGCCGTGAGCGCCTCGCCGGGTTTGTCGTCCAAGGCGAGAGACGCAATACGAAACTCGAAAGCGCGGCCAGGGATTCTTCTTTGCGCTTCCCGAGCGGCTGCCACCGCGGCGCGACGATCGCGCTTATAGTAGTTGATCTCGAAAATTGCGTCGGCGGCAAAGGGGGAGAACGGATCGATCACCTCTTCGTCCTCAAGCGTGCGCAGGGCATCATCGAAGCGTCCGAAGGCGCACAGCAGGAGCGCCGACCGGAACAACGCGATGGAGAGATTCGGATTCAGCCGACGCGCCTCGTTCAGCTCCCGCTCCGCTCCCTTCCAGTTCCATTGACAATAGAAGGCAAATCCCAGCGAAGCATGCGCTTCGGCGAGTTCCGGCGAAAGGGCCACAGCGCGGCGGGCAGCCACCTCCGCTTTCTGAAAGAATTCGAGCGGGTTTGCCATGTCATTCGAGCCCAGGACGTTATAGGAATCGGCCAGGCCCACGTAATTCCAGACGTAGTCCGGTTCGAGTTCGGCTCCTTCCTGGAACAATTCGACGGACTTGAGCAGGTTGGGTTGTTCGCGCGTCCCCCACAGGCGTCGTCCCTCCACGAAGAGCGATTGAGCTCTCGGCACACGCGCTTCGGTGTGCGCCAGGGGCACGGACGGCCGGGAGCCGATCGAAGATGCAACGCCGGTCGCGATCTGCCCTGAAAGATCGGACGCCCGCAGGTCGTATTCACGCACGATCAAGGCATGATCGCCCGGCTCCTTGAGTACCCGAACTCGAACCTGGCTGTCGGGACGTTCGATGCTGCCGGTGACGATGTAGCGGGCATGCAGCGCGGCGGCGCGGGCCATTGGATCGCCGGACGCTGTTCGTTGTACCGAAGATTGCGAAATGACGCGCAAACCCGGTGCGCGTGAAAGCGAATCGGTAATCTGGCCCGTGAGATCGGCAGCGAAACTGGAGGACCGCTCGTCGGATTGGAATGGAAGAACGGCCACGACCTCGCTGGCGGCGGCGCTCCGAAGGTTGAGCCATCGACCAGCCAGGAACGCTCCGGCGAGCAGCATAGCCACAGCAGCAGCAACACGCCAATGGCGGCGTCGAGGCGGCGCTGGTGCTGGCTGCTCCGCGGCGGGACCAATGCGTTCAAAACGGAGTGAATAACCGCCCTTCGGGATTTCGATTCGGATCGGCTCCGCGGCGCCTTCCCGTGCGTAAAACTCATGGAGCTTCAGGCGGAGACGGCGGACCTCGGTGCGGACGACAGAATCCGACTTGGGGTCATAGTCCGGCGCCCGCTCGAAAACCCGGACTCCAATCAGCGTTTCCTTGAGGGGCTCTTCGGCCAACGTCGAGTCCGCGAGGAACCGCAAAAGCCTCTGCAGCCGGGTGGCATTCTCCAGATTCGGCGATGCGCAGACACGCCCGATCGCAGCCCGTATGTCGTTGGAATTAAACGATGATGACAAGGGTGCACCACCCCAAGACACCTATTTTACATTGAACCGTTGCGTCGCCAATCGTACACTGGCTGGGTACTGGAGGAAGAAGTGAGATTCTGGTTCCCCGCCATCGCAATGCTGCTTACCATGCCGCTGAACGCTGCGGCCACTTGCCAGCAAACCGGCGGGCTGCTTTTATCAGGACCTTTGCACTTCCTGCTTCCTTTCTGGTTCCAGGGTGTCACGATTAACGTCTTTACAGGGGACCAATTGGTCGCGCAACTCGTGGAAGACGCGGGCGGTTGGACTCTGTATCGAAACGGCAGGGAGGTTCGGTCAGGCTCCGACAGTTCCGAAGCGAACGAAATCGCCGCTTTATGTCCCGACGGCATTTCGGCTTTTGGCGCTTCCGCGCCGCAGTCATCCAGGGCGCTTCCGGATGTCGCCGCAAACATACCGCCGTCCGGGCAGGCGGCCGGCAGCTTTGCTTACGGCGATTTCAACGGTGACGGAGTGCCTGATGCCGCGGCCTTAACATTCAACGGCGTCTCCATCACGCTCTACAAGGCCGACGGATCCGTTCTATCCAGCACCTCCTACAACGTCGGCGCCACCGAATACATCGTCACCACCGATTTCAACGGCGATGGGAAACTTGACTTGGCCATCACTCTCGATCCTGACCAGTCCGGTCAAGGCTCCGTAGCCGTCCTGCTGGGCAATGGAAACGGGACCTTCGGCGCCGCAACCAAGTTTCCGGCCGGCCCGCAACCTACAATCCTCGCTCTCGGAGACTTTAACGGGGACTCGAAACCCGACTTGGCCGTCGTCAATAATCCTGCAACCGTGGCGATTCTGACAGGCAAAGGCGACGGCACATTCAACGCTCCCGTGAGCTTTTCCGTCGGCCGAAGTCTGTACTCAATCGTCGCCGCGGATTGGAACGGCGACGGCAAACTCGATTTGGCGGTCCTCGACACGCAACAACTCTCGGGTGACAAGGTTTGGATCCTCCCCGGCAACGGAAACGGCACCTTCGGCACACCCGTGGGCACTGCCGTCAACTCCATCGCCGGCTCCCTATCCTACGCCGATTTGAATCGTGACGGGAAACTCGATCTTCTTATTCCCGATCCCTCCAGCAACTCGTTCGCGGTGCTCATTGGTAACGGCGACGGTACATTCCAGCCGCCGCGCTTTTACGTGGGAACCGCGCAGGAAAAACCAGCCTCGCTCGGAGTGGTTCCTCTACAGGACGGCAATACCAGCCTATTCCTGCCGGATGTCATCAATGGGGACATCCTGGTGGCGTTTTCGGCCGCCGATGGAACCATTCCCTGGATTCCGGTGCAGTTTCTCGGAACCATGCCGGTGGGAGTTGCGGCGGCTAACATGAGCGGGGCAGGGCGAAACGATGTAGTCGTCGCGGATGGGGGCTCTCCGCACCTTTATGTCATGCAGAACCTGGGCCAGGGACAGTTCACCGCTCCTGTTAGCTACACGCTGCGTTCTTCTGCCACCGCACTCTCGGTGGCGGATCTGAATGGGGACAGCAAACCGGATGCCGTCGTCGCCGAATCGGGTGGAATCGAGGTGCGGCTGAATCAGGGAAATGGAACATTGGGGGCCGGCGCATTCTTTGCTTCCGGCGGCGCCTTGAGTTCGTTGGCCGTGGGCGATTTCAACCGCGATGGCAAGCTGGATGTTGCGGCTGTGAACACGTCGTCCGGCGGGCTCTCGATGTTCCTGGGGAACGGGAATGGGACATTTCAGCCTCCCACCAGCATCGCTCTGCCGGCGGTCGGGGGGCCCTTGACCGTGGCTGTGGCAGACCTCAACGGTGATGCAAAGCTCGATCTGATCGTCACCCTGAGCAAGCAGGACTCAGTCACGCCCGGCGCCATTGCCATCCTGTTGGGACGGGGCGACGGCTCTTTTTCCACGCCCGCGAATATAACGCTCCCCGGGACGCTGTTCGGTTCGGCGCCAATCGCTACGACCGACCTGAATCGCGATGGATTTATCGATCTGGTCACGGCGGTTCGGACCAATAGCGGAAAACGTATTGCTGTGCTGCTGGGAAATGGCGACGGGAGTTTCCAGCCGGCCAGCCTCGTCACGACACGCGCCGGAGCGGCCATCGCCGCCGCGGATCTTAACGGAGATGGAATCCCAGACCTGGTTCTCGGCGACTGCTGCGGATTGAACGAAGCGACTTACCTGGCGGGTATCGGCGATGGCACGTTTCAGCCGGAGAGCCCACTGTTGGCAGGCCCCTCGCCCTCTGGAATCGCGGTCGCCGATCTCGATGAAGACGGCAAACCCGATCTCGCCGTAGTGGGTCAGCAGAACTCGGCGAATTGCTGCATACAGCAGGGCACGCTCGTGTTCGTGGGCAACAACTTCCCCGCAATTCCACAAACGCTCAGCGTCACGATTCAGACCAATCCGGCAGGCCTGCAGTTCAGCATCGATGGGGGGACGCCGCAAACCGCGCCGCAGACTCTAAACCTCAGTGCGGGCACGCACACGATTGCTGTGGCGACGACGCAGCCAGGCGGCGCCGGTACACAGTATGTATTCACCTCCTGGACCGACGGCGGCGCCGCGTCGCATTCGATTACGGTCGGTGCGACGACGTCAACGTTCACAGCGAATTTTAAGACGCAGTACCAGCTCACCACGGCGGCATCGCCGGCAAATGGCGGATCGGTTTCACCCGCAACCGGGTTTTTCGACGCCGCGTCTACCGTGCCGGTCAGTGCGACGGCGAACAGCGGGTTCCAGTTTACGGGGTGGACGGGCCCGGTAGCCAGTTCGACGAGCGCCTCAACTACGGTCGTGATGTCCGCGCCGGCCAGCGTGACAGCGAATTTTTCAGCGCTATCCGGGATCACGATCCAAACCAACCCGCCGGGACTGCAATTCACACTCGATGGCGGGTCGGCGCTAACTGCTCCGCAGACATTGACGCTATCGAACGGATCACATACCATCGCCGTGTCGCCCACCCAGCAGGGTGCGGCGGGAACGCAGTACGCCTTCCTGTCCTGGACCGACGGCGGCGGGGCATCACGTACGATCACCGTGAGCGGCGCCGCTGCGACCTACACGGCGAACTTCAAGACACAGTATCAACTCACCACTGCGGCATCGCCCGCGAATGGAGGCACGGTTACTCCGGCTACCGGCTTCTTCGACGCCAATACATCCGTTCCCGTTACCGCGGCTGCCAGCAGCGGATTTCAGTTTACGAACTGGGCGGGTCCGGTGGCGAGTTCGACCAGCGCCTCTACCACCGTTACGATGTCGGCTCCCGAGACCGTGACGGCAAACTTCTCGCCGATATCCGCGACCGGGGTCACGATTCAGACCAATCCCACGGGGCTGCAGTTCTCGGTGGATGGCGGCTCGACGCAAACAGCGCCGCAAACACTGAATCTTTCAGCCGGCGCGCATACGATCGCTGTCGCGTTGACACAACCTGGGCCGACGGGAACTCAATACGCCTTCACCAATTGGAGCGACGGCGGCACGGCCTCGCATAGCATCGTGGTGGGCTCCACCGCCGCCACCTATGTCGCCAATTTCAAAATCCAGTATCAACTCGTCATTGCTGTGTCGCCTTCCAACTCCGGTACGGTGTCGCCGCCCAGCGGCGGTTTCTACGATGCGGGGTTGTCTGTTCCCATCACGGCCTCTCCGGCGACTGGGTACCAGTTCAACAATTGGACCGGACCGGTCGGCAGCACGACCAGCGCTTCAACGTCCGTCAGCATGACTCAATCGCAGACCGTAACGGCAAACTTCAGCCTCGCTGGATTTACGCTAAGCGCAAATTCGGCCGACATATCCGCTTCGGGCGGCGGTGGAACCGTTTCGGTGACGGCCTCTATCTCGACGGCCCCGTGGACTGCAGTCAGTAACGCCGGTTTCATCGCGATCACCTCTGGCGCGAGTGGAACCGGCAATGGCACGGTGAGCTATTCCGTCGCTGCAAACACGACCGCAAGTTCCCGCCAGGGCACCATGACCATCGCCGGGCAAACCTTCACCATCACCCAGGCCGGCGTCACCCAAAGCGCCGCCCTGCGATTCCTGCCGGTGGCGCCGTGCCGCATCCTGGACACGCGGGGCGGAACGGGCAACTTCGGAGGTCCCCGGATGGCCGCCGGCAGCACCCGCACCGTCCCGATTCCGCAAAGCGCCTGTAGCGTCCCGGCAGGCGCATTGGCCTACTCCCTCAATGTCACCGTCGTTCCGCCGGGTCCGTTGACATATCTCACGATCTGGCCCGCTGGTCAGCCGCAACCCGTTGTCTCAACCCTGAATTCGTTTGATGGCCGCGTGGTGGCCAATGCCGCCATCGTCCCTGCGGGCTCGAATGGCGCCGTCAGCCTCTTCGTCAGCGACGCCGCCGATGTGATTCTGGACATCAACGGCGTCTTTGTACCTGCGACCAGCAGCAGCCAATCCTTCTACCCGGTCGCGCCCTGCCGCGTGATGGATACCCGCGACGGCAGCCTTCCGGGCGCGTTCGGTCCGCCGTCGCTCGCCGGTGGCAGCACGCGCAGTTTCCTGATCCCCGCTAGCCGCTGCGGCATTCCCGGCACCGCGCAAGCCTACTCGCTGAATGTCACTGTCGTCCCCCACACCGGACTTCAGTTTCTGACCATCTGGCCCTCAGGACAGCCGCAGCCGAACGTTTCGACGCTAAACTCCTTCGATGGGACCATCGTGGCGAATGCCGCCATCGTTCCGGCCGGCCCGCAAGGACTGACGAACGTCTTCGTTACTAACGACACCGACGTGATTGTCGATATCAACGGCTATTTCGCGCCGCCGGGTTCACAGGGAGCGGAATCGCTCTATACGGTGACGCCGTGCCGTGTAGTCGATACCCGTAACGGCAACGGTCTCGGAACGAACCAGTCGCGCAGTTTTGCGATTCCAACCGGGCCCTGCGGCGGCATACCCGCAACGGCACAAGCCTATTCGCTGAATGTCACTGTAGTGCCTTCCGTTCCTCTTGGCTATCTTACGGCGTGGCCCACCGGCCAGCCGCAGCCGCTGGTCTCGACGCTGAATTCCTCGCTCGGCAAGGTGGTGGCAAACGCGGCGCTGGTCCCGGCCGGCGCCAACGGCTCGATCAGTATCTTTGTGACCAACCCGACCGACCTGATACTGGATATTAACGCCTATTTCGCGCCATAAACCGCGACAATAGAGGTGTGAGTGCTCCGCACCGCGTTGTCATACTCGGCGGCGGATTCGGCGGGCTGTATGCCGCTCAATCGCTGAAGAATGCCCCTATCGATCTCACGCTCGTTGACCGGCGGAATTTTCACCTGTTTCAACCGCTGCTTTATCAGGTGGCGACGGGCGCCCTTTCGCCCGGCGAGATCGCGTCCCCCCTGCGCGCCATCCTGCGGCATCAGAAGAACACCCGCGTACTCCTCGGCGAGGCGCGCGATTTCGATTCTGCCAGCCGCCAGGTGCTCTGCGATATCGGACCGATTCCTTACGACACTCTCATCGTGGCCTGCGGATCGAGCAATCACTACTTCGATCATCCCGAGTGGGAACACGACGCGCCCGGGCTTAAGACCATCGAGGACGCCACCGCGATCCGCCACAAGATTCTATATGCTTTCGAAGCCGCCGAGCGCGAATCTGACGCAGACTGTCGCCGTGAATGGCTGACCTTTGTCGTGGTGGGCGCTGGGCCGACCGGTGTGGAGCTGGCTGGCGCCCTGGCCGAGATCGCGCACGACACTTTACGAGGCAACTTCCGCTCCATCCGGCCGCAGGAGGCGCAGATTCTGTTGCTCGACGGCTCGCCTCGCGTGCTGCCCCCCTATCCGGCGGATCTTTCCGGGAAGGCTCAAAAATCGCTGGAGCGCCTGGGCGTGCACGTGCGAACGAACGTCCGGGTTGTTGGCATCGACGGTGCTGGGCTAACGCTTCAAACGCCGACCGGCCAGGATCACATCGCGACCCGAACCATTATCTGGGCTGCCGGAGTGCACGCCACGCCGATCGGCGAAGCTCTTGCGAAGAGAACGGGCGCCCAACTCGATCGCAGTGGCCGCCTCGTCGTGACCTCAGACTGCAGCCTCCCGAACCATCCCGAGATCTTCGTGATTGGCGATCTCGCCCGGTTCGAGGAAAATGGAAAGCCATTAACCGGAGTCGCTCAGGTCGCGATGCAGCAGGGCAAGTACGTGGCGAGGCTCATCGGGAAGCGTCTTAAGGGGCAGTCTAACGGGAAGCCGTTCCACTACTTCGACAAGGGCGACCTGGCGGTGATCGGACGCGCGGCGGCGGTCGCTAGAATTGGCAAACTGCACATCTCAGGATTTCCAGCGTGGCTGATCTGGCTATTTATTCATCTCATGTACCTGGTGGAATTCTCGAATCGCGTGCTGGTGTTTGTTCAGTGGGGCTTTTTGTACATCACCTTCAACCGTGGGGCGCGGCTGATTACGGGAGGCGAAGCAAAGCCACCCGGCTAAGTGGTACGAATGTATTTTCGCCAGTGCATTCCTGGGGACCTCCTCCAAATCCTCACGAACGTAGCCTAGTCGATAACCACCTGTCCCGAGTCGGTGTGAATCTTCACCAGCGCCCCGCCGCCACGAACGGAGCCTTCCACTTTCTTATTTGAAATCGATCCGTGAACGGTGATATCGGACACGCTCACGCCGCCGCTGCCGCTGCTCGCGCGGATGTCATAGCCGCCGTTGCGCGCCAGCTTCAGACTGGCTCCGCCGGAATCCGCCTCGGCATGCACGGATGCCGCGACCGTCTGCGACATCCGAATCCCGCCCGAATCGGTTTGCGCGTCGATGCTTCCGGCGATGTCGAACGCCTCGATGCCACCGGAATCCGCTCGCGCCCACACTTGCCCACTGACATGGCGTATATGGACGCCGCCCGAGTCGGCTTGCGCTCTGACCTCGGATTCGATGTCGCGTACCTCGATTCCGCCCGAATCCGTCTTGCAATCCACCGGTCCGCGAACGCCTTCGACGTGGACTCCACCGGAATCGGCCTTGGCGCGTACCGAGGTCTGAACAGGCACTTCAATTTCAAATCGCAGGGACACTCCTCGCAGCAGGGACCGATCCGACACGTACCCCGCCCGTATCGTGTTTCCGGACTGCTCCACGGGCGGATTGCTCTCGAGCGCGCGTATGTGGTCTTCGGCGTTGCCCCCGAAGAACCAGTTTTGTGCTTTCATGATTCCACGTACCCGGACCACGCCCGGCGATCCGGCGATCACCTTGATACCTCCGGCATCCGTAACCACATCGAGGTTCACGGCTCCCGAGACATTCAGAGTCCTCTCAAACGTCCGTTCGTTTACGGCGCCCAACACGATCGATGCAGGCATCCATATGGCTAAGGCCAGGAGAAAAAACTTCATGGGCTATCCTCTTTCCCACACTACGATGTTCGAGGTCTCGCGGTTCCCTTTTAATGCCCTTTGGACTGGGTCCAGTTGTCCCACGCTGCTTTTGCAATCCGGGCGATCACGTCCTCCCGAGTGGCTTCATCGGCCGTCGAGTCCGAAACGAATACAGCGATTGCCATATGACGGCCATCCGGCAGGGTCACAATGCCAACATCGTTTGTGGCGCGCGTCAATCCATGCGCGCTACCGGAGGTTCCCGTTTTGTGCGCGACCACGGTTCCGGGGGGCAGCAGACCCTTAATGCGATGTTGGCCGGTATCGGTTTCAGTCATCCACCGCATCAGCAGGCCGCGGCTGCCCGCCGACAACCCGTGGCCCTCCTCGAAAGTCTTAAGCAGTTTCACCATTCCATTGGGGGTGGCCCAGTTGCGATATTGCACAAGTTCACCACGCGACATTTCCATCTCAGTTGTCGCGATGGCGATCTCGTCGACCCCCAACCCGCGGACGTAGCGCTCGATCGGCGCCGGACCACCGGCGAGGTGCATCAGCACGTCCGAGGCCGTGCCATCGCTTTCCGCTACCGCGTAGCGTAGAATCTCGCGCAACGGCATCTCGACCCCATCCGGATGCGCATCGCGAATCGGGCTATGCAGAGCCGGCGGCACAAGTAGTGTTTTTTCAATCCGGATCGCTTGGTCGAGCTTCAGAGTGCCCGCGTCCACCTGATGCAACACCGCCATGGCGATCGGGAACTTGTAGACGCTCTGCATCGGGAAGTGCTGATCGCCTCGCATTGCGACGGACTCGCCGGTTTCGAGCACTATGGCAGCGGCGCCTACCTTACCTTTTGCCGCAGTCGCGATCTGTTCGAAACCGGCATGTGTAACCAGACAGACACCCAGCGACGCCATAGCTGCAATCATTGCTCCCAGTGTAAACTGGTTATTTAGTGCGAGTATTTCTTATAGCCTCATTAGCGCTGTTTGCGCTGGGAGCGGCTTCGTTTGCCGCGACTTCGAAGAAGAAACCTGCACACACCGCTGTGCGGCACACAACGGCTCACGCAGCCGTGCCCACCAAATCCAAGAGCCGCCGTTCCGTTGCGCCAACTCATACATACCGCAGTTATCAATCAGCCCCGACACCCGAACGGTACGCACAAATTCAACAAGCCTTGCACGACAAAGGCTTCTATAACGGCCAGGTGAATGGTGCCTGGGGTTCGGATTCTATTGATGCATTACGCCGATTTCAGTCGGCTCAAAACCTTGAGCCCGACGGAAAAATCGGATCGCTGTCCCTCATCGCTTTGGGTCTCGGCCCGAAACGCTTAACAGCACAGGCAAAGCCGGACCAGGCCAAGCCTGCCGATACGCAATCAAAACAAGACCAATGATAATAGGCGTTCCTAAAGAGATCAAGGACCACGAGACTCGCGTGGGCCTTGTGCCGTGGGGTGTCACGGCTCTGAAAGAAGCCGGCCATCACGTACTGGTTCAGGCCGGTGCCGGTGTTGGAAGTTCGATCCCGGACCGCGAATATGCGGAAGCCGGCGCGGAGATCCTTCCCGATCCCGCGCAGGTGTGGGGTCGTGCCGACCTCGTGATTAAGGTTAAGGAGCCACAATCGGCGGAGTACCCTTATTTCCGTCCAGGCCTCATTCTTTTTACTTATCTGCATCTCGCTCCGCTGCCGGAGTTGACGGCCAAGCTCGTCGACACGGGCGTGAATTCCGTGGCTTACGAGACCATTCGCGAAGAAGACGGCTCACTCCCGCTTTTGACTCCGATGAGCGAAGTGGCGGGCAGAATGGCAGTCCAGATTGGCGCGCAGTACCTCGAAGCGCCAAACGGCGGCCGCGGCGTGCTGCTGGGTGGCGTGCCCGGCGTTGCACCCGCCAACGTTGTGATCATCGGCGGCGGCGTAGTGGGCCATAATTCGGCGAAAATGGCCGTTGGCCTGGGCGCTCACGTCACCATCATCGACCAGAGCCTTAACCGCTTGCGGCAGCTCGACGACATTTACGGTTCGCAGATCGTTACGCTGGCCTCGAACACGTGGACAATCCGCGAAAGCCTCCGCCAGGCCGATCTTGTGGTGGGCGCGGTGTTGATTCCTGGCGCTTCCGCGCCGAAACTGGTTCGCCGCGACATGCTGCCTGTGATGAAGAAAGGCGCCGTCATGGTGGACGTTTCCATCGACCAGGGCGGCTGCTTCGACACTTCTCATCCGACGACGCACACCAACCCGATCTATTTCGTCGACGGCGTGCTGCACTATTGCGTGTCGAATATGCCTGCTGCGGTTCCTCATACCTCGACTTTTGGCCTCACGAACGCAACGATCCCCTACCTGATGAAGATCGTCAGCCAGGGATTGGACGCGGCTTGTTCCAACGAGGCGATTCGTGAAGGCGTCAACACCTATCGCGGCCACATCACCTACCCGGCAGTCGCCGAGTCGCAGGGCCGCAATTGGAAGGCGCTTAGCGCTGTAATGTAGCCGGCAGCGTCCTCTCGACGCGCTCGTTCCGAAGAATCAAGCCTGTTTCCACCTCCTTGATGGTGAGCATCAAGCGGGCGTTGAATGCCGTTGTCTTCACGGGCGCCGTGATGTCGCGCTCCTCGTAGCGCGCGAGGACGAATCCCGACGGATGAATGATGGAGACGGGCTTATCCCATTTCCCGTCGGTCTGCGTTTGCATTGTCAGGTCCGGGACGATCGGGGTAGTCGCGCGGTCGTCGAGATTCTTGACTTTGAGCGTAACCAGGATGATGTCGCCCGGCTTGCGCTTGAACTCGATGGATGACGTCACGTGCGATGGCTTGTGGCAGGCCGATAGCACGATCAGCGCGAGGATCAGAATGGACAGGCTGAAGCCTGTCCCACCAGGTCGTCTCTGCTGAACCGTTAAGGCTGTGGAAGGGTGAAGCAGGCATTCGGCCTGCCTTTGGATCTGACTAAGAACGCGCCGGCGAAACCGCCTGCGCCACCCTTGCCTGTGGACTTGAGTATGCTCGCCTGCCGATCGCGTCTTCATGAATGTCTCCGGCTCATCAGCAGCAACGGAATCGCGACTGTCTGTGAAATCACAGCGAAAGCTGCGAGCGCCACGAAGGATACATTGTACAGCGCACCCAGGGCGGCACTTCCGGCAAACCACGCGATTCCGTAAGCCGTGTTGAAAATTCCATACGCGGCGCCGCGTCTCTCCACCGGCACAAGGTCGCCAATGGCAGCTCGGAGCAGCGACTGCTGTCCGCCCGTTCCGGCGCCCCAAAGAAGGATACCTCCGATCGCCATCGGCAAGCCGCCGAGAAACACCAGCGGGCTCGAGGCCGCCGACAGCACCACTCCCGCAATCAGCGCCGCCACCCCGATCTTGTCGAAGAGCCGCCCGAATATGAGCGCCGTCAGTGCTTCCGCACCCATGGCGAAGGCGTAAATCACCGGAATCGCCGCTTGCGATGCCAGCTTCTGTTTCTGGAAATGGAATGCCATCAGGGGAAAGTCGACGAAGCCCGCGGCGAGCAGCGCACCCGCCAGCACATACATCCAGAATTGCCTCGGAAGACCTTTGGTCGAGATTCGCTGCCCCGACGGCTGCTCGAATTTCGAAGGATGGGGATAGAAGCGGTGTGCCGCCAGCACGGTGACGATCGCAAGGCCCGCGGGAATTGCAAGAACGGTGAATGCTCGTCCATAGGCGTTCGTTTCGGCGAGTACCGCGGCCACCAGCAGCGGCCCGATGAACGCGCCCGTCTGGTCCATCGCCTCGTGCAACCCAAAGCCCCACCCGCGCCCGACTGCCTTGGACGCCTGCGAAAGCATGACGTCTCGCGCCGGCGTACGAATCGCCTTACCTGCCCGCTCCAGCACCACCAGCGCTGCCGCAACCGGCCACACCTTGGCCAGAGCCAGCAGCGGTACTGCGACCATGTTCGTGACGTACCCGCTGATCGTCAGCGCCCAGTAGGATCGAGTGCGATCCGCCGCATAACCCGAGAAGAGCCGCAGCGTGTACCCGGCCAGTTCCCCGAATCCTGACACCAGCCCGACGACAAGCGCGCCGGCTCCCAGTGTGCCGAGAAATGGGCCAAGAATGCTGCGGGCGCCCTCATACGTCACGTCAGCGAAGAGGCTGATTAAGCCCAGCGCAACAATGAATCGGATGGCCGGTTTACGATCGATCGTGGAGTCCGCCATTGGTGCGCTCCCATCGAATGGCGCCTTCCAATTCGCGGGCGCCGACGCGGCCCCGGCGGTGCATATACTCCAGGTGCGCCATGACCTCGAGCACCGCAAAGTGATGATGCACGGGGGTAAGCTTCTTGCGCCAGAGTTTCGGAACCAGCTCGTGCGCGGTAGTTTCCTTGCCTTCAATCGAAGCGATGATCTGGTCGCACCGCTCGCGGTGATGGTCCTTGGTCACCCGCACCCACTCGCGATGGCCGGCGAATGGCTTGCCATGCGACGGCAGGATTAACTCGACATCCAGGTCCGCCACCTGGTCGAGAGACTTCAGATAGTCGGCCAATGCGTCCTGGTCGGGATGCCACGAGATATTGGGAGTGATATTGTCGAGCACATGATCGCCCGAGAACAGCAGCTTGTGCTCGGGAGCATAGAGGCACACGTGGCCGCTGGCGTGCCCTGGGGTCCATTCCACGAGTAGTGGCCCGATCTTCGATTCGATAGCTTCCCCGCCGCGCAATAGCTGATCAGGCTCAATGGAGTGCAGCGAATTGCGAATGAACGCGAAATCGTGATCCATGCGCGTTTGCATCTCGGACGGAACACCCGCCCGGTTGTACGCGGAGTGGAGCCACGGAAGACGTTTCTCGGCTGTCACCATCGAGTTGAGATGCTCGGCCTCCAGCCAGTGCATCAGGACTTTGGCGCCGCTGAGGGTCCGAACTTTGCCGCACAACCCCACGTGGTCGGGGTGCATGTGAGTGAGCAGGATCTTGCGGATGTCGGTCCAGGAGGCGCCGATCGATTCGAGCGACTGGCCGAGAATGTCCTCCGTGCGCTGCGTATCCATGCCGCAATCGATCAGCAGGTAGCCACCCTCGATCGCCACAAGGTAGACGTTGATCGCCTCCAACTCAAAGGGGAGGGGAAGCACGATGAGATGAACACCGGGAATGATTTCGCGCATCGGATTTGGGCTCAAACCGCGTCGCTCGCGTGATACGAACTGCGAACCAGGGGACCGGACTCTACATGCGCAAAACCGATCTCGTAGCCGATGCGCTTGTACTCATCGAATTCCTCTTGAGGAACGTATCGCATGATAGGCAGATGCTTCTGGGAGGGCCGAAGATACTGGCCAATGGTGAGAATATCAACGCTGTGAGCCCGGAGATCGCGGATCACACCAACCACCTCATCCCTGGTTTCGCCCAAGCCGACCATCAAGCCCGATTTCGCAGGCACGAACGGACGCGCACGCTTGGCGTAGGCCAACATGTCGAGCGATCGTTCGTAGCGCGCTCCCAGCCGCACGTTACGGTATAACCGGGGAACGGTTTCAATATTGTGGTTCAGGACGTCGGGATGGGCGTTCATGACGATATCCATCGCGGCGTGCGAGCCCTGGAAATCGGGGACAAGAACCTCGACCTTGCAATTCGGAATGCGTTCGCGAATGGCTTCGATTGTGAGGGCAAATAGCTCGGCGCCTCCGTCTTTGCGGTCGTCGCGATTGACACTGGTGATGACGGCATACTTCAAGCCGAGGACGGCGCAAGCTTCGGCAACACGCCTCGGCTCGTCGTAGTCTACCTCCAGCGGCGCTCCCTTCTGCACGGCGCAAAATCCGCACCGCCTGGTGCAGACATTCCCGAGGATCATGAACGTAGCGGTACGACGATTCCAGCACTCACCGACGTTCGGGCAAGCAGCGCTCTCGCAAACCGTGTGCAGTTTCAGGTCGGTTACAAGCTGCTTCAATTCGCGATAGTTGCCGCCCACCGGAGCAGGCGCGCGCAGCCAGGAAGGACGCTCCAGCTTCGGGGTAATCGAGGTGAGCACTAGTTTCATTTTACGGCAGGTGGTTAGATTGAGACATGAACATTCGAGGCCTGTTCGTCGTCTTGATCGCCCTGATCGTTACGCCGGCGCTCGCGGAAAACAAGTTGTGGGTGGCCGCCGGCGTCGACAAGAGCCTTTATACGGCCTCTGAGACCAGCAGGCTCGAAGTTTCTTTCGTGGTGATAAACGACGGCGACGCTACCGTCGACCCTGAAGTCGAAGGCTCGCACCTGCTCATCAACGGCAAGGAACCGGAAGACTGGAGCATTGTCATAGCGAACGGAATACGCGCTGCGAATTACAGAGTTTTGCCGCCGGGAGGAGTTTTGGAGTTCAACTATCAGCTCGGCCCCAGGTATTTCGCAAAGCCAGGGGTCTACACGCTCCGTTGGGAAGTTGGCAAGTTTCGATCAGCAGAGATGACCTTTCGAGTACTCCCGGCCCCGTCGGTGAAATAGCGCGCGAAAACTTGATCGCCGCATCGGCTATTATCGGAGGCTAATGCAACCAACGCACAGATCACACCGCCTTTGGGCCCTGTGTCTGTTCATGACCGGCGCCGCCGCTCAGCCTGCCGTGCTCACCTCGATGGTTCGGATGCCTCTCATGCCGGTGGCCGCCGGCGGCAAGCTCGTTCTTGCCTACGAAGTGGAGATCTCAAACACTTCCTCCCAGGACGTCTCTTTGATGCAGTTTGAGACCTTTGCGAATGGAAAGTCCCAACCTGAGCTGAGCTACGATGCAGTCGGCCTCGCCCGGAACACGAAGCAGATTGCGCCGCCCATTACAAAGGAAGTTCGCTTGCTCAAGCCTGGCACGCGCGCGGTTATCTTCTGCTGGATGGAATTTTCCGACTCATCTTCGCTGCCGCACACAATCCAACATCAGATCACCTTCAAATCGGGTACACGACCGGACCTGACTTATCGCGACGTCCCGAGCACGGTCAGCGAAGTGTCCAGTTTGGCTCTCGGGTCCCCGCTGGGAACCGGCGATTGGTGGGCCGCCATCGGACCGTCGAACTCCTCCGATCACCGGCGGGCGCAGGTCCGTATCGATCGGGATCCCGCGGCTCCTTTTGCACAGCGATATGCCATCGACTGGGTTGCCTTGTGCGATGGGCGTATGTACAACGGAAAAGGCTCCGCAAACTCCGACTACTGCGGATACGGCAAGGATGTGCTCGCCGTTGCCGATGGGCAAGTGGTCTCAGCGAAGAACGGCATCCCCGAGAACAAACCGGGCGAGGGATCGCGGGCCGTCAAAATAACCCTGGAGACGCTGCTAGGCAACCACTTGATCCTGGACCTGGGTAATCACCTCTACGCGGTCTATGCCCACTTGCTGCCGGGAAGCCTCCAGGTTAAGGTCGGGGATCACACACGCCGGGGGCAGGTAATTGCGCGCCTGGGAAACTCGGGAAACTCAGACGCCCCGCATCTGCATTTTCACGTTGCGCAGGCCCCGGAACTGGACAAGGTCACATCCCTCCAGAGCGAACCTTACCCTTATACCTTCGAGAAATTCGAGATCCTGGGTCAGTATTCAGGAAGAGCCGAATTTGCTCCGCTGCCTGGCAGCAAGCGCGCGCAGGAGTTGGTTACGGACGGCGAAGTGGTCCGATTTCCCTAGCCGCCTGTGGCAGAAGTCTTCGAGAGCGGCGTGTGCAGGCGAAACCGCCTGCGACACCTTTAGGGCTCAACAGGTTGCGAGCCAAGGTGGCACGGGCTGCTAGCCGCCGAACTCCTCGTCCAAGCGGTTCTCCAACACCAGCGCACTCCGGAAATTCTCGATCTTCAGATAATTCGCCGCCACCGACTCGAGCGATTTGCGCGGTACCAGCCCGATTATTTCCGTGTTTGTGATCGAGACGCCGAGCGCCGCGGCTTCGGCCCGCACCGTCTCGAACACCTGGAACAGGCCCGTCTGCTCGAACTCCGTCAGATTCATCGCGATTTGGGCCTGATTCCGTGAATCGAGCTTTACGCCAATTGCCTTCAGGAACCGCAAGCCTCCTGCCGATGCGCGCACTTTGCGAGCGATCTCACGCGCGGTCGCAACGTCCGCTGTGTCCAGGTCGACGTTAAAAGCAATCAGCAGCCGGCGCGCGCCGATGATGCACCCGCCGGCGGAGGGATGCAGCGCCGGTCCGCCGAGGTCGGGCAGTAACTTGGGAGTCGGAAAGCCCCCGCGCCGCACGTTTTCCAGAGGCGCCCGTTCCGGTGCTGTCGCCGCGGCCTCGTAAAAATAAACCGGCACGCCAAGCTCGCTCCAGACCCGTTGCCCCAGCCCGTGTGCCATCTCCGCGCACTCCGCCAGTTCCAGGCCGCGAAGCGGAACCAGCGGCACGACGTCCGCGGCTCCGATCCGTGGGTGCACTCCGCGATGCTCACGCAGATCGATCAAAGCCGCGGCTTTCGAAATGCCTCGAAATGCCGCCTCCACTACACTCTCGGGCAGCCCGGCATATGTAATCACCGCGCGATTGTGGTCGGGATCCGCCTCATACCGCAAAATGCGGACTCCCTCAACCGCTGCGATCGCATCGCGAATCGCCGCCGATTTTGCCGCATCACGCCCCTCGGAAAAATTCGGCACGCACTCCATCAAGCGGGCCACTGGACGTTGGACCTTTGCCAAATGATCTTTCCGTTCTTCATGGTCGTTTCGACGATGTTCACTCCGAAATGATACGGGATTTCACGATAGTCCGAAACTGTGAGTATCAGAATATCCGCCTGCTTGCCGGCCTCGATCGTGCCAATCTGTGCCGAGCGGCGCACGGCGTGAGCTCCGTTGATGGTCGCGGCCGAGATCGCTTCCGCCGGCGTCATGCGCATCTCCCGGCAGGCCAGGCCGATGACCGTTTGCATGTTTTGCGACGAAGCGGTTTGCCTGTCGTAGCCTGTCGCCAGCGCCACCACCGCTCCGCGATCCAGCAGCATCCGCGCCGGAGCGTAGGAGTTCGACATCGCATAGAACACCGGAAACGGAAGAAGCACAGCCACCACGTCGCCGTTCGCCAGGAGCGTTGCATCGCGTTCATCGGCGAAGTTCAACTGGCTGATGCTGGCGGCGCCCACCTCCAGCGCGACGTCCACGGCATCGGACACCGCTTGGATTTTCGGAACAAAGCCCAGTTGACGAGCGGTGTTGAGATACCGCCGCGACTGCGCTGTTGTGAACCCTCCTGGTTCACAGCAGATATCGGCAAACTCCGCCAGCCTGCGCTTCCGAATGAGAGGCAGCACATCGGTGCATATCCAATCGATGAACTCGTCCGCGGGTATTTCGGGTTGCCAATGCGTCACCATGAAGGTCGACAGTGCCGCTGCGGTGCGCATCCGGAGCGCGTTCTGAATCCGCAGGATTTTCATTTCCGCCAACTCCGACCGCCCCAGCCCCGACTTCAGCTCAAGCGTCGTAACGCCATGCCGCAAGGATGCCTCCAAAGCCTGCAGCGCATGGTTTTGAATCGTGTAACGCGAAGTGGCCTCGATCAGCGCGGATAGCGATTGGTAATCCGGCATCCTCGGCCCGAATTCGAACGCCCGCATCAGGCCGCCGACGGTGTGTGTGTCGCAATCCACGAAACCGGGCATGACCACTTTCCCCGCCGCGTTGATCTCGGTTGCGTGCCGGGCCGCCGCCACCCTTTCTACGCGCCTGCTGGAGCCCACCTCCTGGATAACGCCGTTTGCGATCAGAACGGCCCCATCCGCGATGATGCCGAGGTCGCGCATTTCCTGGCCCCGCCGTGGTATCCCACCTTGTAGCGTAAGAAGTTGACGGGCGCTCCGGATCAGAATCGGCTTGGCCGAGGCACTCAAAGCCTGCCCCGCTCCATCTTGTGCCTGACCTGCCGCGTGACGAGCGCCGCCAGGCGCGCCTTGTGCTTACTGACAAAGCGCTGTACCGCAGCGCCATCACGAACCGACAAGGCGCGGAGAGCCCACGAAAGAGCCTTCACCACCATGTCATCGCGGTCGTCCAGCAGCTTCTCGCACACCGCGAGAGTTCGCACCGGATCGCCCTGTCCGCCTTGCGCCCGAACATTCAAAGGAACCGTGCTCACGAGCGCGGCGCGCCGCCACCAGCGGTCTTTCGAGGTCGTCCAGGTAAGGATCAGGCGATCGGACAGCAGGCCGGCACGCCAGGCCGGGCCGCAAATGAAGCACGCAAAACAATCCACCGAGCCCCAATCCGAAATTCCGCGCCCGAGGTGTTTAACTTCCGTGACGGAAAGCGCCCCAGCGGTCGGCGCGTGATTCTTTACGATTTCGTACGCGAACCAGCGGAATCTTTGGGTGTCGATAATTTCATTCGCCAGCTTGAGAACCTCTGTTCGCCCGCAATTCGCCAGGTCCTTCGAAAGCGTGCGCCGAAGCCTGCGGAGCGCTGCCGTACTCGGAGGTTGAACGCGTCCGATCGCGGCCAGGACATCCTGTGCCGTCATCCCTACTTCATATTATTGGCCCGCGGTGCTCGCTGCCGGGCTCGTCCCGGCCTTCAGGTACTTGTCATACCACGCAAGATAACGCTCGTAGCGATCCTTGATAAAGCTGGGCCGCGTGAATCCATGGAATTGTCCTGGGTACACGACCAGCTCCGTCGGAATGCCGATGCTGCGAAGGGCCTGGTACATCTGCTCGCCGCCAATTACAGGGACGTTGAAATCGCGATCGCCGCCCATGAACAACGTAGGTGTGCGAATGCGGTCGGCATGGTAGAACGGATACGAAATCTTGACCCAGGCTTCCTGGTTCTTCCATGGCGGACCCACCTCGTTGTCGTATTGGAAGGTATACTGATCGACGCCGTACATTGCAATCTGGTTTGCGCTGCCCGCGCCGCTGATGGCCGCCTTGAAGCGCGCGTCCGAAGCGATCGTGTAATCGGTAAGGATGCCGCCATAGCTCCATCCGCCGATGCCCAAGCGGTCGGGATCGACGATGCCCATCGAAATCACCTTGTCTACGCCGGCCAGCAGATCCGCGACTTCCTTGTTGCCCCAATCGGCGAAAATGCTTTCGCTGAACTTCTGTCCGCGCCCGGCGCTGCCGCGATAGTTTACGTTGAGCACCACGTATCCATGCGCTGCAAAAAACTGCCGCTCGAAGTTGAACGCGTGCTGGTCCTGCCCGTTCGGCCCGCCATGGATTCGGAGCAGCATAGGATACTTCTTGCCCGCCTCATATGCCGGCGGCTTGGTGATGAGGCCGTGCACCTCCGTGCCATCCTTGCTGTTGAAGCTGATGTCCTCGGTTTCGCCAAGCTGCAGCTCCGAGATCAATGCGTCGTTCTGGGCGGTCAGTTTGCGAAGGCTGGTGCCTTCCAACGCGTAAATCTCGCCCGAAATATCATCCATTGAAGCCAGCACGGCCTCGTGTCCGCCGCTCCGCGAATGCCCCATGATGGCGAGCTTGCCGGGAACCAGACGCTCCACCGATCCATTGGACAGAGAAACCTTTGCTGGATATTCGGAACGGTCATCCGCTACCAGCACAATGATCGTGCCGTCGTTCGTGAATTCCGGTGCCGACACGCCACGGTCGAGCTTCGCGGTCAAAACCCGAGGTTCACCACCCGCCGCCGGAACCACCGCCAGGCGATTCAGGTTATAAGCCGAATACTTCGGATCGCTCCCTTGCGTGTAAGCGATCCACTTGCTGTCGGGACTCCAGGCAAGGCGACCGCCGTCAGGCCCCGGATGTGTCGTCAGCCGGCGCGCCGTCGAACCCGGCTTCGCATCCACCACAAACACGTCGGTATTGTGCGACCGATCCGGATCTTCATCGTGATTGCTGACGAACGCGATCCTGGCGCCATCGGGCGACCATACCGGTCCGCTCTCGTCCCACGTTTTATCCGTGGTCAGCAGGTCGAGTTTCTTTGCCGCGATGTCATAAAGATAAATTCGGCCCTTCGACGTGCCGCTGAGGTATCCCTGCATGTCCTGCTTGAAGTGATAGCGATCGATGACGATCGGCTTGGGTGGCCGCGCCGGCGCCGCGGCGCTGCCAGTGCGGGGCGCGCCGCCGTTTTCCGCCTCCGGCTCGTCGCTCTCCCGCATGATGAACACCAGTCTCTTCGAATCCGGCGACCACGAGTATTCCGAAAGCCGGCCCTTGACGTCGGTCAACTGCTGCGCTTCTCCACCGCGCCGGTCGAGCACCCACACCTGCGTCCCCTTCGCCTTGCCCGGGCGTCCGGAGGTGAACGAAAGGTACTTGCCGTCGGGACTCCAACGTGGCGCGCCCTCCGAATCGGTACTGTTTGTGAGCTGGATGTTCTCGGAGCCATCCCAACTCACCATCCACACGTGGCCGCCACTCTTATCGCCTTCCTTGTCGACGGTGGAAACCGTGTAGGCCACCCATTTGCCGTCAGGCGAGACCTGGGGGTCGCCCACGTTGTGCAGTCGATTCAGATCGTCGAGGGTGATGGGCCGTTTTGCCGCCTGCAACGCCAGCGCTGCCGCGCCCGCAAACACAATCGCGCAAACGAGATTCCGGTGCATGGGAAGCAGTCTAACACTTGTGGGACTGGCGGTTTCGCCTACTCTACTGACGCTAACGGTTACGGCTGGCAATCACTCGCATTGCTATCATTGATGAAAGCCTCGCCTCGATGACGTCGGAGACTCGTATCGTTCAGTTCGATTCACTCACGCTCGACAGTGGTGACACTATCGAACCAGTTGACATCGCTTATGAGACCTATGGCGAACTAAACGCGAGCCGCAGTAACGCGATCCTGGTCCTGCACGCTTTTTCAGGCGACGCGCACGCCGCCGGTGTCAGCGAAGAGAACGGCCAGATCGGCTGGTGGGATAACATGATCGGACCGGCCAAGGCCTTCGACACCGACAAGTATTTCGTCATCTCGTCGAACGTCGTTGGAGGATGCCGCGGAACTACCGGCCCCAGTTCGATTAATCCGGTGACCGGTTGTCCCTACGGCATGGCGCTCCCGCCTATCACGATCGGCGACATGGTCAGGCTGCAGAAGAAGCTGGTGGAGCACCTCGGAATCGAACGCTTATTGAGTGTTGCCGGCGGTTCGATGGGTGCGATGCAGGCGCTCCAGTGGGCGGTCGCTTACCCCGATTCCGTCGTGTCCGCCATCCCGATCGCGGGCACCGCCCGGCACAGCGCGCAGCAGATCGCGTTCAACGAAGTGGGACGGCAAGCCATCATGGCCGACCCCGACTGGTGCGAGGGCAACTACTACGGCAAACGTCCCCCGGCACGCGGTTTAGCGGTGGCGCGGATGGTTGGGCACATCACCTACATGAGCGACCACTCGATGCGCGAGAAATTCGGGCGTCGGCGGCGCGACGAGAACCAGTTCGAAGTCGAGAGCTATCTGCGTTATCGGGGCACCCAGTTTGTGGATCGTTTCGACGCCAATTCGTATCTATACATCACGAAGGCGATGGATTATTTCGACCTGGCGGAAGGACACAGCTCACTCGCCGCGGCCTTTGCGGGCATCTCGGCGCGCTTCCTGGTCCTGAGTTTCACGTCCGACTGGCTGTATCCCACGTACCAATCGCTCGACGTCGTACGGGCGCTGCGCGGCCGTAATTGCGACGTGGCCTTTTGTGAACTGCCCTCCCAGTATGGTCATGACGCCTTCCTGGTGACCGTGGAAGAGCAGACTGAAATGGTGCGCGGCTTTCTCGCGAGCACCTTCAAGACGCTGACATGACGACCGCGACCGCAGCTCGAACGGGACCATTCGTCCGAAAACTTCTTGGACGAAGCGACTTCGCGATCATCAGCGAAATCGTCGCGCCAAACTCGAAGGTTCTTGACCTGGGGTGCGGCGATGGCGAGTTGCTGGCCTGGCTCGCGGAGCATAAAAACGTCGATGCTCGTGGAGTCGAGATCTCCGGCCAACGAGTGCAGCGGGCGATTGCTCGCGGTGTTTCCGTCTATCAGGGCGATATCGAAGAGGCGGTGACCGACCTGCCCGATGCGACCTTCGATTATGTGGTCCTCAGCCAGACGTTGCAGGAAACCAAGACACCGCTAAAGGTGCTTCGAGAAATGCTACGGGTGGGCCGCCGCGCCATCGTCGCCTTCCCGAACTTCGGCCATTGGACGGTACGACTGGCGCATCTCTGGACCGGCCGTGCCCCCAAAACCCGGCTCTTCCCGCACGACTGGTACGATTCGCCGAACATTCACTTCCTCACCATCGACGATTTTGAAAACCTGGCGACCAGGGAAGGCTGGATCATCGAACGCCGTATCTACCTGCAAGGCCAGCGTCGCGTGACGATTGTGCCGAATCTGTTGGCGGAAGTTGCGGTCTATGAGGTAACCCGGCGGGCGGAATAGCTCCGCCCGCGTCGTGTCCTACCCCGCAGTTTTCTTGTGGGTGGACGATTTATGGGTGCCCGAGCGATGGGATGAGGACTTGTGCCCCGACGAGCTTCTTCCGCTCGATCCCTTTTCCTTGCTGTTTGTCGATGCGACCGCAGCAACGCTGAGCAGCATCCATACGGCGAGCAGTCCGAACAAAACACGCTTCATGCCGATTAGTGTGTCGATCCCCGGAAAATTCGCACCGGAATCCGCGCGGTGGCAGACTTAAGTCATGCACCGAGCACTCACCGTCGTTACGGTGGTGTTTTGTCTTGCAGCTTGCACGTCAAAGCCCTCGGCTCCCGTCGCCCGAGCCCGCAATCACTTTGCTGGTACCGTCGGCCAGTTGGACGATGGCTCGGAATTCGTTCAGTTCATCGACAATCACGAAAATCAGGCCGTCACGCTCGACATTCGCCTGCCCTCAGTGAGTTTTGATGGCGGCCAGGAGAAGGAACTGGACTTCTTCGTCGTATGGGATAGCTGCGACAACCTGCCGGAGGGTCAAAAGCCCAACTACATACATTGCACAGGCTTTGAATACAACATCCCGAAAGCGGCCGGAGGAGCCAGCCCGCTGATCAAGCGAGGGAATGACTGGTCGTTGAGGGGCCGCTTTAAGGTTGTGAATGCCGGGGGTCCGTTGCAGGGGCTGATGGCGGTCCGGCTCGAGCCACAGTAATGTACGATTGCAAATTCGACTAGTAGTTCGGCAGGCGGGTTAACAACCCGCCGCAGGCTAACAGCCTGCATCACAGGCTCAATCAAACTCGCTGTTCCCGAAAACTAAGTGGCATTGTGCTTCAGCCGGCTCTGGGCGCTTCACCCTTCCACAGCCTGCAACAGGTTATCGCATGCCGTCAAACAACGCTGCATTCTCCCGCAATACACGCTCGCGCGTCGCGGGATCGGGCTCCAGATGCGAATCCCCGCGCTCGTGACTCCCGCCCAACAGAATGCCATCATGCCGCGGAAACATATAAATGTCGCCAGGTCCGACCGTCATGTAATCGATCTCGGGCTGCGGCAATAAAAATGAAAGCTGTCCGCGCACCGGAATCAACTCCTCGTCGTGAAACAGCGTTCGCGCTCCCAATCCCGTGCAGTTGAAAATCAGGTCTTCCCGAAGCGACATCAGGTCCCGAGCCTCACCGAACTCGCGAACCACAATCTTGCCACCCGCAATGAAAAAATCATCGAGCAGCGCTCGCAAATAGATGGCAGGCTCGATCAACATGGAGTAGCGGCGATACGCGTACGGAACATCGAACGGATTCTCCTCGCGCGTAAGCTGCTTGCCCTCGGGATATAGCGGTTCAATGGCGGCATTAGGGCTATCCGCGGCAGGTGTGACATGCGCGGAATTTCGCGATAAGGAATACTGCGGAAGCCACCGGACGCCGTATCGCTCCCCCGCCAGCGACTGGAATCGCCGGAAAGCGAACTGGCCCGCCAGGCCGAACTGCCGACGAAACTCAACAGTGACGCGGTCGTGGTCGTAAATTGTAACCGGATCCCACAACCCGCCGGCCACATTGGACGTCGTGTCCGGCGGCATCGCCTTCGTGTAAATCGATACGCTATAACCGCGGTGCTGCAAAAGCCGCGCGGTGGAGAGACCGACCACGCCGCATCCGATCACAGCGCACTCCCGCGCCTCCGCTTTAGCCGCCTCCTCCACCGCAAGCTGGGCGGTGCCCCACGACAGCGTAATACCAGCGCCGCCGTGCCCGTAATTATGGATCACCGTCTTGGTGTCCAGTTTCTCCCCCCGCACGACAAAACCGGAAGGCCGAAACGGCCGCAGCCCGACAATGGTCCGGATTTCGCGCGCGCTCGAAACGCGGACGCGGGCCAGCCGGACGGGCGGGATCGTTGGCGTCAGGCCCGCGTGGCGTCTTCCCGCGCATCCCGCCAACAGGGCAGGGGCCAAGCCTAGAATGTCGCGTCGCGAAGGATGAAATCGGCTCATTTGGAAGTTTCGAGGCGCTCGCCCATCTCCAGCAGTTTGGTCACGCTGTTCCAGTTTCTCGACGTGCCGGGCGTCTTGAGAATGCGCTCGGCAACAGCCATTGAAAGTTTCGGGCGCGCCATGCCGTTAGTGAAGTAGATATACATCTCACGCCCGTCCAACCGTAATTCTTCGGGCGCAATATCGAGGGCCAGGAGCTTTTCGCGAATCTCCGTTGCGGGCTGGGCTCGCAGAAAACATACCGCCAGTTTGGCAGGCTCGATGCCGCTTCGTCCCAAAAACGGGTTCCGCTCGACCACTCCTCGCATCTCAGCCGGGGTGCGAATGATGACGGAACTCTCAAACCCGCACGTCTCCGCGATAGCCTTTTCGATTCGCTTCGCGAGCCGGTTCTCATCCCGCTCGCCGCTGCGGAACAGGACATTCCCGCTCTGCACGTAGGTCTGCACGTCAGCCAGCTTGAGCGATTCGTAAAGCGCCTTCAACGCATCCATTTTGACGCGCTTGTGCTTTGCCAGGTTGACGCCGCGCAACATCGAAATATACACAGGCATCTCAAACTCCGTTACGGTAGCCGCGCGGGCTTACGCCAAACTCCGCGCGAAACTCACGGTTGAAATTGGACACGTCCCCGAACCCGCAATCGAGCGCAATTTCCAGAATCTTGGACGAAGACCCGGCAAGCCGCATGGCTGCCTCCCGCAGACGTGTCCGCAGTAAATATTGATGCGGAGTCGAACCCGTCAGCGCTTCGAATGTACGAATGAAGTGATAGCGGCTGAGCCGCCCTTCGCCTGCCAGCCGTTCGAGCGGCCAATCCTCGTCAGGATGCTGCTCCATCTTTCGAATCACCTTGGCAACTCGCGCTTCGGCGCCGATCGGAACCCTGACCGCAGGCGTCCACCCGGCACTTTCGATTGTCAACACGCGATCCGCCAGCATCAAACTAAGTTCTTCCCAGCTTCCGCCGCCATCACCCACCAATATCGAGCACGCGCGCGCAACGATCGGCGACAGGCTGCGCATCGCAGGCACGCGCAGCATTCTGAAATTTGGCGGCGCATCAAAAGTATCTTCGAAGAAACCAGCGTCGTATCGAAACGAGATGCAACGGTCCCCTGGCGTGTGGTCATGGCCGCATTCAAACGCCTGCCCGGGGCTACCGAGGAGAAGTGAACCGGGAGTCATCATGTCCCGTCCACCCGACGAACGGTACAGAAAGCTGCCGGCGGCAATTATCGCAATGCATACCAACGAGTGCTGCTCTTCGTAAGGCTGATCCCGCGGTCCACACGTGCAAAGTACGTCCTCCACGGACCATCCGGGACCACGCGCCAGCAAACGCCCGGTGGTCTCGCCCGCCTCTTCGCCGCTCATGCTGCGTGTCGCCAGGGCCCTCTCTAAATCGACCGCAATTTTCGCCAAGATTCCACCGCCCTCAAACCGTATAACAGGTCTAGCACAGGATCACTATGACACCATTTCAAGGCTTGTTAACCGCGCCGGAGCGCGCCCCGGAGATTCCCGAGTCGGCGGATCTTTACGGGTGGCTCATCGGAAGTTGGGAGTTGGATGTCTGCCACTACATCGAAGACGTCCGAGCCCTGCGCCTGAAAGGAGAAGCGCACTTCGAATGGGTATTGGAGGGGCGCGCCGTGCAGGACGTGTGGATCATGCCGCGCCCTTCCGACCACACGCGCAATATCGATCGCACCAGAAACATGTATGGCACTACGCTTCGTGTCTGGGATCCCACGCTCCAAGCGTGGCGCGTCACCTGGACCGATCCCCTTACTGGCCGGCGCGATGAGTTGATCGGCCGACGGTCCGGCGACAACATCGTACAAATCGGTACACAGGCGGACGGTACCCCGATTCGTTGGATCTTCTCAGAAACTACGCCGGACTCGTTCCGTTGGACTGGTGAGGTCCTGGCGCCCGATGGCGAGACCTGGTTTCTGCAGGGAGAATTCCGCGCGAAGCGGTTTTCACTGCGTTGACAAACAGTCGGCGATCTCTTTTTCGGATACCGCGCCTTCTTTGATGACCTTCCAGAAGGGCTCGGTGATGTCGACCGTGGTTGCTCCGGGTCCGGAACACGCTCCGCCATCCAGCACCAGGTCCACGCGGCCATCCATGGTGCCGAAAACCTCGATGCCGCTGCGGCACGTGGGTTGTCCCGATATGTTGGCGCTGGTCGAAATGAGCGGCTGGTCGAGCCAGTCCAGCAAGGCATGAGCGACGCGCGAGCGCGATTGCCGCATGGCCAGCCGCCCGGTGTTGCCGGTCACCTTTAATGGCACCTTCGGCGAGGCGGGAACGATCAACGTCAGCGGACCCGGCCAGAAATGGCGCGCCAACAGGTAAAACCGGGCCGACAGCTCTTTGGCCAGTTCTTCCGCCATGAAACTTCCGCTCACCAGCAGGGGCAGCGCGCGATGAATCTCGCGTCCCTTAGCCTCAAAGACCTGCCCCACCGCATGTAGATTAAGCGGGTCTGCGATCAGCGTATACAAGGCGTCGGACGGTATAGCAACGACACCTCCGCGCCGGATGCAAGCGGCAGCGCGCTCAACTGCTTCCGGAGAGGGTTGTTGTGAGTCGATTTCTATCAGGTCTGTGGCCACTCTTTGACACCGCCTATTCCTTTGGTCCGATCGCTTCCGCGACCTCGATCGCCATGGCATAGCGTCCGAAAGGCGCGCTCAACTGCACTCCCTGCACCATTGGGCGGACGTTGATCACCATCTCCCGCGCGATGGCCGTCCCCTCATGGCGCGCGCGTTCGCCGCTGTCGGCTTGACGCATCCGCTCCATGAAGTGGTCCGGCACCGGCACGCGCAACTCATTCACCATGAACTCCGCGTTGCGATAGCTGATCAAGGGCCAGATACCGCAAATCACGGGCAGGTGAAGGTGCTCGATTCTCTTCAGAAACTGCTCCAGCAGGCTCAGGTCAAAAACCGGCTGCGTCACGATGTACTCCGCGCCGGCCTGAGCCTTCCACTCCATGCGCCGTATCTCCTCGTCCAGGTTCAACGCCCCAGGATTTGCGCCTACACCGAGCAGCAACGCGGTCTGAGAACCGATGGGATTGCCGCCGATATCGAGCCCCTGGTTAAGGTTGTTCACGATATTCGTTAAACCAATGGCGTCGACGTCAAAGACCGCCGTCGCGTCCGGATACGACCCCATCCGCGGTGGATCGCCCGTGATACAGATCAGGTTCCGCACGCCGGTGGCATGCGCCCCGAGCAACTCCGATTGTATGCCCAGGATGTTGCGGTCGCGGCAGCAGAAGTGCAGCACCGTCTCGATCCCGGCGTCCTTTTGCATCAACTGGCATGTCACCTGGGCGCTCATTCGAGCGCTGGCCCGCGGCCCGTCCGGCACGTTAATGCAGTCGATTCCGTTCTGCGCGCATAGACGTGCGCCTTCGATCTCCTTGGAAGCGTCGACGCCCCGCGGCGGCAGGATCTCGACAAACGAAACAAACTTTCCTTCGGCGAGTTTGCGGCCCAGTTGGCTCTTTGCTGCTATCGGAGCCTTGGGCAGCGATTTCGACGATACTGCTTCCGGCTCGGAGATCTTAATCGTCACCCGGCTTTGCACCGGTTGCAGCGAACGAACTTCGGAGTGAATAGCCTTGATGTGTTCTGCCGTGGTTCCACAGCAACCGCCTACGATCTTCACGCCGGCCCACAGAAACCGCCGTGCATACTGCGACATGTACTCCGGCGAGCACAGATAAATGTTCCGTCCCTCAACCCGTGCCGGTTGCCCCGCGTTCGGCATCGCGCTCAGCGGCTTCTTCGTGAAGGCGACCATGTGCTCGATGGTTTCGAGCGTCACTTTAGGACCGGTGGAGCAGTTGATCCCGATGACATCGGTCGGCCACTCGTTCAATTTGCGCGTAAACGTCTCGGGATCGGAGCCGTCGCGCAGGTTTCCGAAATCGTCAATCGTCACTTGCGAGACGATCACCATCTCATCGCCCGCCGCCTCGCGGGCCGCGTAAATGGCCTCCCGCAGTTCGTGCAAATCGTAAAACGTTTCGAGAATGATGAGGTCGATTCCCGCTTCCACGAGAATGGCCGCCTGTTCGCGGAACGTGGCCCGAGCCTCTTCGAATGACGTCGGTCCCAAGGGCTCAATCCGCACGCCGAGCGGCCCGATGGCGCCGGCTACAAACGTGTTTTCGCCGGCAGCCTCGCGCGCAATTCGAACTCCCGCCTCGTTGATGGCTCGGAGCTTATCTGCCAATCCGAACGCGGCGAGCCGCACCCGATTTGCCCCGAACGTGTTCGTCTCGATGACCTCAGCCCCGGCGCGGACGTATTCCTGGTGCGTCTCGCGAATCACTGCCGGCGCGGACAGGTTCAACTCGTCGTAACAGCGGTTGATGAAGAAACCCTTGGAGTACAGAACGGTACCCATAGCGCCATCGGCAACAATGGCACGGTTCCGAAGCAGGGTTCGGAACTCCGACGCTTTGGTGTGTGCAGTGGGAAGCGCGGCGGAACTCATGATGGGTTTACGACGCCCGTCGCACTGACCGGGTGCGACCTGAAGGCGACACGGCGGACGCACTAACTACAACGCCGATTGTACCAAGCTAACGCAACCTTCAGGTTGCCGCCTTCTTGTGATGCAGGATGGCACCCCAGGGCTGCCGGTTGCTAACCGCGCTAAAGACGGGTGGAAAATCGGCTGCGCCACCTTTGATTTTCATCTGCTGTCGTGGACCCACTGTCCATCGCGACAGATTGCCGCAGTCTTCAGCCCGTCAAGCTATCCTGAAATCGAATGGCATTTCCCATCCACCGTATGCGCCGCCTGCGCGCTACCGAGAGGCTTCGCACGCTTGTGCGGGAAACACGCCTCGCCCCCTCTCAATTCATCCTTCCCCTGTTCACCTGTCCGGGAGAAGGTATCCGCCGCGAAATCGGCTCGATGCCGGGCAACTATCAGCTTTCTATAGACGAGCTCGTGAAAGAATGCGCCGAAGCGGACTCCCTGGGAATTGGCGGCGTTATCCTCTTCGGATTGCCCGAAACGAAGGATGAAATCGCCTCAGGCGCTTATGCCGACAACGGAATCGTCCAAACCGCTGTTCGCGCCCTGAAAAAGGAGGTGCCCAAGCTGCTGGTCATGACCGACGTCTGCAATTGCGAATACACCAGCCATGGCCACTGCGGCAAAATCGTCGGCAATGATGTTCACAACGATTCCACGCTGGAATGGCTTGCCGCCGCGGCGGTATCGCATGCTCGCGCGGGAGCCGACATCGTGGCCCCCAGCGACATGATGGACGGGCGCGTCGCGGCGATCCGCAAGGCATTGGATCTGCAAGGCTTTGAGAACACCCCAATCCTCGCGTATGCGGCCAAATTTGCCTCTGTCTTCTACGGACCTTTCCGGGAGGCCGCCGATTCGGCGCCTCAATTTGGCGACCGGCGCAGCTATCAGATGGATCCGGCTAACGCCCGCGAAGCCCTCCGCGAAATCGAACTGGATATCGAAGAGGGCGCGGACATGATTATGGTCAAGCCCGCCATGCCCTATCTGGACATCATCCGCCAGGCCCGCGACCGCTTCGCCGCGCCGCTGGGCGCCTACCAGGTGAGCGGCGAATTCAGCATGATCGTGGCTGCCGCCCGTAATGGCTGGCTCGATCTTGACCGTGCGATTCTTGAATCCCTGACGTCCATCCGCCGCGCCGGGGCGGATTTCATTCTGACCTATTTCGCCAAGCAGGCTGCCCGCATGCTGGCATAGTTCGGATCCGACAACGCCGCGCGCATGTTCGAAAGAGATACAAACGTATTGTTTTGAACGACATCAGCGAATAGAGCCACCAACTCCCCGTCGCGCCAGCCGAGTTGTGCTTCTTTCTCCAGCGTCCGTATGGCTTCTTCACTCGAGAGCGCGTGCTTATAAGGCCGCTCCGTCACCAGGGCATCATAAATGTCGGAAATCTGCAGAATCCGGGCAAGCAGTGGTACTTCTTCACCTTTCAAGCCGTCCGGGTACCCTGACCCGTCCAGCCGTTCGTGGTGATGCCGGATGATCGGCAGTACCGGCGCCAGCGTCTTCATCCGGCAGCAGATCTCCTCCCCTCTGATGGGGTGCAGCCGCATGATCTTCCATTCGTCTTCGGTCAGAGAGCCACGTTTGAATAGAATCGCGTCGGGAACAGAAATCTTGCCGATATCGTGCAAATAAGCGCCGCGATAAAGCGCCAGCAGGTCGTCACGCGACAGGCCCAGCGCCTCTCCCAACTGAACACTGCTCTGGGCTAAGCGGGCGCAGTGATGCCCGGTGCACTCGTCCCGCGCCTCCACTGCCTGGGCTAGGGAAAACAGGATGTTTTCGGCCTCGTCCAGCGAATCGGTGATGGCCTTATTGCGCAACATGGCTCGAATTCGCGCCCGCACCACCGCGGGATGCAAGGGTTTGAGAAGGAATTCGTCAGCGCCCGAACTAAGCCCCTCGATTTCGTTCTCGATGCCGTGAACACTGGTAAGCATCAACACCGGAATCAGTTGCGTCCGCCGGTTTGTCTTCAAACGTCGGCACAATTCGGGTCCGCTCATGCCCGGCAGCATCATATCGACAATGATTAAGTCGACTGTTTCGTTCTCAATTATTGAAAGGGCTTCCGTGCCGCTTCGACACTCCAGAACGCGAGAAGCCGTCGTCCTGAGTATGCCCCGGAGCAAGCGAATGTTGATCTCCTCACTGTCAACTAGCAGGATCGTGGCGGATTCGGCGAAAGTGTTCAACGCGGCCAGGCTGGTACCGAACCCGTTGAATCCGGCCGAAAATGCACCATTTTCAGTTGCCATTTTTGATCTAATTCGCGGTCCCACACGTTGTATCGGCAAGTTACCGATAAGAATGTAGGGCATATCACTAAAAGTGGAGTGAGGCTATCACCGCGCCGAGGTCGTGTAACATACGATGAGGAGACGGTTTTCCGAAATGTCTGCACGAGTAACCCTCACCATTCTCAGCACGGCCCTGACGTTGTGCGCTGCCGATACGCTCAATCAGCACGACCGTGAATTCGCCATGAGCGATTTGCACGCCTCGCGCAAGCTGTTCCTCGATTCTGTCGCGGGCCTGACCCCGGAGCAATGGAATTTCAAATCTGCGCCCGACCGCTGGTCGATTGCCGAGTGCGCCGAGCATATCGCCCTCGCGGAGGACCTCATTGGGGACCTGGTGCGCAATCAGATCATGAAATCGCCGGCCGATCCCTCCAAGCGCGAGGAGGTCAAGGGCAAAGACGAATTGATCCTGAAGACGATTGAGGACCGCTCCGAAAAGTTCAAAGCCCCGGAAGTGATTGTGCCTAAGCACAAATGGAGCGATCCCGCTGAGATCGTGGCGCACTTCAAGGAAAGCCGCGACCGCAATATCGACTACATCGATAAGACGCAGGACGACCTGCGCGACCACTTCGGAAAGCACCCCGTAATGGGCACCTTGGACGGTTATCAGTTCTTCCTGCTCATGTCGGCGCACACCGTGCGTCACACCGCCCAAATCATGGAAGTGAAGTCCGACCCCAAGTTCCCGAAGTAGTGCGGGCTGGCAGCCCAAACCTAGTTTTCTCTAAACCGAGTCCGGCTGCCTGTGATGCAGGAATGCCATCCTGCCGCCGGTGGCTAACCCAGCGCCAGGCGGGTTAACAACCCGCCGCAGGCTAACAGCCTGCATCACAGGCTCGGTCAAACTCGCCGTTCGAGGAAATCAAGTGGCATTAAGCCGGCGGCCTGCGCGGCCATTGGCAATCGCCCTAACTTACTGTTTCGGCGTCACTTTGCTCAAGATATCCGAGACATAGTTGATCGTCTCGGGAATCGAGGGAATCCCACCCTCCCGATCCACGCGAGCGGAGCCGGCATTGTAAGCACCTAGAGCCAGCGAAACATCGCCGTTATACTTGGTCAGCAACTGCTTCAACAGTTTCGTCCCGGCATCGACATTTTGCTTCGGATCGAACGGATCTTTGACGCCCAAGTCCCCGGCCGTGGCCGGCATTAGCTGCATCAGCCCCTGCGCGCCTTTGACCGAAATCGCGCAGGGCCGGGCTGCCGACTCGCGTTCAATCACGGCTTGAATAAGCTCCGGCTGCACGCCCTCCCGCTTGGCGGCATCATCCACCATCGCGTCAAGCTTGTCTGTGGCCACCGGCTCGCAATCCGCCCTGTATGCCTTCGGCGGCGCATTAAAAGGGACTTCCGGCCAGGGAGTCGTAAAGAATCCCGCTGTTGGCATAGGAGCAATCGGAGCTACCGGCAAAGCCGCGGCCGTCTGCTTTTGTACCGAAGCACGCTGCTGGTCAAGGCTTTGGGCCATGGCGGCCCGTACGCGCGCCGCGAACTCAGCCGGGGTCTCCGCCTGGCAACAAAAGATGGCAACCGCAATCAACGAACAGAACTTTCCCACGCTCTTCCATCGGCAGTTGGTCTCCAAATCTTGAGCGCTTCACTCGTACCGGATTGCCTCGAGCGGATCGACACTAGCCGCCCGCCGGGCCGGTATCCAACAAGCCAAAACCGAGACTCCTAACAGCACCACGCCGGTAAGAGCAAATGCCGAGACATCATGCGGACTGACCTGGAACAGGAGACTCGAAATGTAGCGGCCAATAGCCAACGCCAATAACCCTCCCGCTACGAGCCCTGCCAGGACAGGCGCCATCCCCTGCTGCACCACCAGCCGCAGCACTCTCCAGCGCCCCGCGCCGAGAGCGATTCGAATTCCAATCTCCGCCCGCCGCCGAGCCACTGCGTACGCCACCACTCCATAGGTCCCAAACGCCGCCAGCGCCAGCGCCGCAATCGCGAACAAAAGGACCAGCATCATCTGGAATCTCCGCCGCGCTACGGATTCGGACATTATCTGTTCGAGGGTTCGCTCCTGGGGAACCGGAATATTGGCGTCAGTGTTCCACACCGCGGCTCGCAGAGCCGACGCAATCGCCTTGGGATCCATCGCCGTCCGCACCAGAATCGAAGAAGAATTCTGCGGCCGTTGCCACAACGGGATATACAGCATATCCACAGGATTCTGATCCAGGCTCGTGCTTCTGGCATCACCCACCACTCCTACCACCTCGTGTGGACGGCCCATGTCGATCAGCTTCCGGCCCACCGCGTTCTGATTCGGCCACAGCTTCCGGGCAAGACTTTCTGAAATGACGGCGGTCAGCCGGTTACGGTCGGATTCCTGAAAATCGTGCCCGTCGCGAAGCGGGATGTGAAGAGTCCGGAAATAGCCGGGACTGATGAACCGCAGATTCGCGCTGGGAAGCTGTGCGTCAGGGCGGGAATCGTTTTCGGTCCGCATGAGATCCACCCAGGTCTCGCCCTGTAAAGGCAGATACGAGGAAATCGCCGCGGATTCGACGCCGGGCAGCGCTCGCGCTTGAGCGAGCACCGTTTCAAAGAAGCGGGTGACATCCGCTTCTTTTGAGTATTTTGTACCGGGAAGCGCCATATCCATCGCCAGAACGCGCTCGACATCAAATCCCCGGGGGATGGTCGTCAATCGCACGAAGCTCGATAAAAACAGGCCCGCCGTTACGAGCAGCGCGGCCGACAAACCAACCTCGACTGCTACGAGGAGGTTTCGCAATCGTAATCCGGATGGTCCCCCGGCATTTGCATAGCTCGTGGATTTCAACACCTCGTATGTCGCGCCGCTCGATGCGCTCCTCATGGCGGGCAGAATACCGAAAAGCACTGCTGTGAAGGCCGAAATGGCTAGCGCGAAAACGAGCACCTGTCCATCCACCGAAACTTCGTGCAAGCGGGGCAGGTCGATTGGCGCCGCCGCGAGCAGCCGCTGCAATCCCACCACCGCCACTAGCACGCCGAGGCCGCCTCCCAGGGCTGCGAGCATACCCGTTTCCACAAGCGATTGACTCACGAGCTGCCAGCGGCTCGCTCCCAGGGCGGTGCGAATCGCAGCCTCGCGAGCCCGCCTCGCTGCGCGCGACAGCGAGAGGTTCGCAAGATTGACACACAGCACCAGCAGTACGGCTCCAACGGCGGCCATCAGAATGATCAAGCTCTGCCGCACCTCGCCTGTGACCTGATCCTGCAGCGGGGTAACCAACGGCGTCAAGTGCCAGGGCTGTCCTCCGATCTGCGACTCGAGACCAGCTTCGGCGGTGGTAAGTTCAGCGCGGGCGCGCTCGATTGACAGTCCCTTCCCGAGCCGTGCCACTCCCATAAAGTTCAAATCACCGCTCCGCGGTACAACTGCGTCCGGAGTGTATCCGATCGGCCGGAATATCTCCATCGACCCGCTGAGGCGCTTGCCGGCGTCGGACGACTGCTTGGGGAACTCGAAATCCGGCGGCATGATGCCAACAACGGTATAGGGCCGGCCGCCCAAGCCGATCGTTCGACCGACGATGGACGGATCGGCGTTGAAGCGGCGCCGCCAGAGCGAATCGGCCAAAATGACTACCTGGTGCTCGCCGAAATGGTCCTCCTGCTCGAGAAACACCCGGCCCAGCCGGGCGTGGGCGCCGAGCACCTCAAAGATATTGGCGGAAACCACCGCCCCCGGAAGCAATTCGGGATGGCCGTCTCCCATCAGGGTCATGGTGGCGTTGCGGTAGGCGGCAATGCCGTCGAAGGATTGGGTGCCCTTCCGCCATCCGACGAGATGCCCGAGATTAATCGGCAAGGGCGCTCCATTTCCGAACTGCGCCGAAGAAACGGCAATGGCCACCAGTCGTTGTGGATCCGGAAACGCGAGTGGGCGAAGCAGAACGCCGCTCACCAGCGAGAAAATGGCCGTATTGGCGCCAATGCCAATCGCGAGGCTGAGCACCGCCATAGCCGCAAAGCCGCGGTCGTTCCAAAGGGTTCTCAACGCATATTTCATTGGTCTTATTACCTCGTTTCCCGCAAGAAGTTACATCGTCTATGAGCGGAGCCCACCGCTCGTTGGTGGCCGGTTAGAATACCAACATGGCCGATGTCGCTGTTCGTCTTACCAAGCTTCCCAGACCGCCCCAGTTTGCCACCATTGACGAAGAACGGCGCAACCGCAAGGAACGGCTCGCCGCGGCTTTTCGCCTGTTTGCGAAATTCGGCTTCGACGAGGGTGTCGCCGGTCACATCACCGCCCGCGACCCCGAGCTGACCGATCATTTCTGGGTCAATCCCTTCGGCATGCACTTCTCGCAGGTGCGCGTGTCGGATTTGTTGCTGGTGAACGATGAGGGCGAGGTAGTGCATGGCGATTATCCCGTCAACACCGCCGCGTTCGCGATTCATTCACAGGTGCACAAAGCGCGCCCCGACGTGATCGCCGCCGCGCACGCGCACTCCATGTACGGCAAGAGCTGGTCGTCGCTGGGCCGCTTGCTCGATCCTCTGACGCAGGACGCCTGTGCGTTCTACGAAGATCATGGCCTGTTCGACGACTACACCGGCGTCGTGCTCGACACCACCGAGGGCGAGCGCATCGCGAAAGCGCTCGGTTCGTACAAGGCCGTTATTTTGCGCAATCACGGACTGCTCACCGTCGGACAAACCGTCGACGAGGCGGCGTGGTGGTTTATTACGATGGACCGCACCTGCCAGGCGCAACTGCTGGCCGAGGCTGCGGGAACACCCATCAAAGTCGAGCAGGAAAACGCGATTCTCACACGCGGTCAAGTGGGAAGTACGCAAGCTGGCTGGTTTCAGTTCCAGCCGTTGTGGAACATGATCACGCGGGAGCAGCCGGACCTGTTCGAGTAGCCATGCCCTTCGCGCTGACCGTCGACCGCGAGATGGCCGCGTCTCCGGACGCCCTCTACCGCGCCTGGACGGAGCGGTTCGACCGTTGGTTCGCCGCCCCCGGCACGGCGGATGGTAGCTGAAGTCGGAATGCCGTTTTACTTCGAGACCCAATTCGAGAGCGCCCGCCATCCGCAGTACGGCCGTTTTTTGCGTCTTGAACCCGGCCAACTTGTCGAATTGACGTGGGTCACAGCCGGCACAAAGGGCGCGGAGACTGTCGTCACGGTCGAATTCGCGCCGCACAACAACGGCACACAAATTCGCCTGACACACGCCGTTTTTCCGGACGAGGAATCGCGAGACCGGCACGAGGAGGCCTGGCGGCTTGTTCTGGCGCAACTCGATCAGCGAGTGCCCGGATAAGTGATGTTCTTGTAGACGCGCCCGCCCTTCATCACAAACACGACGCGCCGCACGGCGGTTATATCGTCGAGCGGATTGCCCTCCGTAGCCACCAGGTCGGCCTCCATTCCCTTGGCAATCGACCCAATCTTGTCGGCGAGTCCGAGCGAAGCCGCGGCCATCGACGTTGCGCTCACCATCGCGTCCATCGGCTTGTCACCGGCATCTTTCACGCGGTAGATGAACTCCTCGGCGTTACGCCCGTGCGCGCCGGCTACCGCATCGGTCCCAAACACCACCTTCACATGCCGCGCCCGGGCCCGCTTCAAAATATCGGCCGTCGGCGCCAGGGCCTTTTCGAGCGACTCAAAGGATTGCGGCGTGAACGTCGGGAAACCGCTGCGATTATCGAGATAGTTGTGGATGACCAGGAAATTGGGATCGAAGTAAGTGCCTCGCTTCACCATTAAGTCGAGATCTTCGTCGTCGATGTAGCTGCCGTGCTCGATGGAGGTGCAACCCGCCAGGATGGCCGCTTTGGCCCCGGCCGCGCCTATGGCGTGCACCAGGCTTCGCATTCCCTGGTCGTTCGCCTCGCCGCATGTTGCCTGGATTTGAGCGTCCGTCATGGTCTGGCCGCCGCCGGCTCCCATACCGCTGGTCGCAAAAAGCTTAATCAGGTCCGCCCCGTCCTTTTTCGTCTGGCGGACCAGTTCGCGCAGCTTATCGGGCTCACCGCTTTGATTCGTGATCTGCCGGACCGAGGTCAGGATTCGCGGCCCGGGGAGCGTGCCTTCGTTGATGCGATCGCGCACCGGAACGTCCGTGCGAGAGCCCACGCACTGCACCGTTGTGAATCCGCCGAGCAGCGTGACCCAGGCATTTTCGGCCTCGTACAAGACGGTTTCTTCGGGCTTCTCGTTATTGCGATTGGCGAGCTTGTGTTCGCGGTCGAAATGCCAGTCGAGGTGCACGTGGGTGTCGATCCACCCCGGCATGATCGTCAGCTTCCGAAGATCGTACGTGGCCGAACCCTTCGCGGGCCGCACGTCCTGAATCTTAGAACCCGAGATCACGATGTCCTGGTTGCGCGCGACATTCCCCTTGCCATCGATCAGGGTGCCCACACGCACCACAATGTTCCCGGAATCCTGAGCCGCAAGCGTGCACACTGCCGCGCAAGCGACCACAAGCGTTTTCAACATCCCTCCATGCTACTGTAATGCAGGTTGGCCGCAAGGCAACCTGCGGCCGGCTGTCAGCCGGCAATGTCACTCAGTTTTGGGATGGAGCAGACTGTGGAAGGGTGGAGCAGGCGGTTGTGTCTGCTTTTTTACCTCCGGGAGAATTGCTCGGAGTTGCTTTGCGGCGCGTCGACGGTTCGAAAGGCAGGCGAAACCGCCTGCGTCACCCTTCCAAATCCTGCCGCAATACGAAACTTCAAATGCGCAAATCCATAGCAATCCTCTTTGTAGCAAGCCTTTTTCTGTGTGCCGCTTTCGCACAAAAACCAGGCGAAGGACCGCTGACCGCCCTTCCTTACACACCCAGTCTCGACCTCGCCGCGATAGACAAATCCGTCGACCCTTGTGTCGATTTCTTCCACTATTCCTGCGGCGCCTGGATCAAAGACAATCCGATTCCCCCTGATCAGGCTTCCTGGGACGTCTACGCCAAGCTGACGCACGAGAACCAGCGTTTCCTGTGGGGCATTTTGGAACAGGCCGCCAAGCCGACCCCTGGTCGCGACAAGGTGACGCAGGAAATCGGCGATTTCTTCAACGCGTGCATGGACGAAACCACGATTGAGAAGCTGGGTGCCGAGCCGCTTCGTCCAACGCTGGCAGAGATTGCCGCTATGAAGTCGGTGAAGGACCTCTCCCCATACCTTGCGCGGGAACACCTGCGCGCGGGAGACAGCAGTCCCCTGTTCGGGTTCGGATCGAACGAGGATTTCTCGGACTCGAGCCGCGTGATTGCGTTTGCATTTGGCGCCGGACTGGGTCTGCCCGATCGTGACTATTACGTCAAAACCGACGCCAAGTCGGTCGAGACACGCGCGAAATACATCGATCACATGCAGAAGGTGTTCGGACTGATCGGGGACGATCCGAAGGCGGCAGCCGAAGAGGCGAAAGCTGTGATGGCCATCGAAACCGCCCTCGCGAAGGCGTCTCTCACGCGGGTTGAGAAGCGCGACCCTTACAAACTGTTCCACAGAATGCCGCGCGCGCAGTTAAAAGTGCTCATGCCGTCTTTCGACTGGACCAGTTATTTCGAAATCCAGGCGGTGCCCTCCGCCGGAGGCGACATCAACGTGACCGAGCCGGACTTCTTCAAGGAGCTGGAGCAGTTGCTCAAGACGCAGCCGCTGGCCAACTGGAAGAGCTACCTGCGCTGGCATGCCGCCCACTCCGCCGCCCCGTACCTTTCTTCGCCCTTCGTGCAGGCGAATTTCGAGTTTTACAGCAAATATCTTCGCGGGCTGGCCGAACTTCCTCCGCGCTGGCGCCGCTGCGTTCAATATGTAGATCGCGACCTGGGCGAGGCACTGGGGCAGGTGTTCGTTGCCAAGACGTTCGGCCCCGACGCGAAGAAAAGCGCCCTGGCGATGACCGGCCAGATCGAAGCTGCTATGCAAAGGGATTTGAAAGATCTGCCGTGGATGAGCCCGGCGACCAAGAAGCTGGCGCTCGAGAAACTGCATGGGATCGTCAACAAGATCGGCTATCCGGACCGCTGGCGCGATTACAGTTCCGTTGAACTTCGGCGCGACGATTTCCTGGGCAACGTGACGCGCGCCACGGTTTTCGAATCGAAGCGCCAGATTGCCAAGATCGGCAAGCCGGTCGACCGCGGCGAGTGGCAGATGACGCCGCCGACCGTGAACGCCTACTACGACCCTCAGATGAACGACATCAATTTCCCGGCCGGCGTGTTGCAGCCGCCCCTGTTCGATCCCAAGATGGACGATGCGCCAAATTACGGCGATACCGGGGCAACCATCGGCCACGAACTCACCCACGGCTTCGACGACGAGGGGCGCCAGTTCGACGCCAACGGCAATCTCAAGGATTGGTGGACGTCCGACGACGCTAAGAAATTCGAGGCGCGCGCCCAATGCATAGTGGATCAGTACGCTCAGTACACGGTCGTCGACGACATCAAAATCAACAGCAAGCTGACGCTGGGGGAAGATATAGCCGATTTGGGCGGGACACTGCTTGCATACATGGCCTGGAAGGAAGCGGACAAGGCCATGGACTTGAAACCGGCTGACGGTCTCACTCCCGACCAGCGCTTTTTCGTCGGCATGGCGCAATGGGCTTGCGGCGACGAACGGCCTGAATCGAAGCGGGTACACGCCATCACCGACCCCCATTCGCCCCTGCAATACCGGATCAACGGCGTCGTTTCGAACATGCCGGAATTCCAACAGGCATTTTCGTGCAAAGTGGGGCAGCCGATGGTGCGTGCGAACGCCTGTCGGGTCTGGTAATAGCCCAAGCGGCTAAGGGTCCTAGTACCAGGGAGGAATTGTCGACCCGCGGGGAATAGGAAATGCTATGAGTACCCGCCATGTCGGTATCGAAAGAACGTATTCCCGCGCTCTATGGTCTCCGGGCCATTTCGATCCTCATGGTCGTGTTTGGCCATCTGTGTGGAACTGCTGGATTCATTAGCACGATCGGTAAGCAGGACCTCGGGCATCTCGGCGTCCGGGTATTTTTCGTTATCTCTGGATACCTGATTACAAAACAGCTTATTGATAAATTCCAGGCAAGCGGAGACGTGTCGTTGAAGGAGTTCTACTTGCAACGCTCGTTCCGAATACTGCCAGCCTGTTATCTCCTTATCGCCGCATTGGGCCTCGCGAGCATACTGCATTGGATTCATTTGCCATGGTTTGATTTGGCCGCCGCGGCCACCTATTTGGCCAATTTCGATTTTCCGCGGTCCTGGTATGTTGGGCACCTATGGTCGCTAGCGGTGGAAGAGCAGTTCTATCTCGTGTGGCCGATGTTGTTCCTGTTAATCGCCAGACGGGGCTGGCTCCGGATAACTTCGTGGTGGTGGTTCGGATTGGCAGGCCTGGTTTTGGCGATTCCTCCAGTTTTGCGTCTCGTCATCCTGCACAAAGTGCCATTGCTCGAGCCAGGAATCGGCACGATGTTGCCCACGGTTGCCGATGCACTTGGGATTGGTTGCATACTGGCAATGGCCCAGGAATGGCTGGAACAAGTGGCCTGGTATCGGCGCACAGTCGACTCGGCTTGGTCTGTAATATGGCCGGTTGCAGCGGTTGCCGCGCTGATCTACCCCTACTGGACGTCGCTAGATATAACCGTTCTGGAGGCCGCGCAGAACATACTGATTGCTTTTTTCATACATCACTGCGTCCGGGCGCGGCACAAGCTTCTCGATTGGAAGCCGATGGTATGGGGCGGCGAAATCAGCTACTCGCTCTATCTTTGGCAACAACCGTTTCTGAATCGTGAGGTGCACAGCGTCTTCACCGCATTTCCGTGGAACATCATGATTGCGCTTGCAATCGCTTGTCTGTCTTTCTACCTTGTTGAGGAACCCTGCCGAGCGCTGTGGCGGTGCATTCTGAAAAAGACACCGTGGACCGCGGCGTTACTTTGGTCTCGCTCGATCAATTTGGTGAATACCTACCTTGCGCGAACACGAAGGGCATGGTCATGGCTCCGAGATGGCGGTTTATCAATCCGCCGCAGGATTCCATCCTGCATCACATCGGAAGCGGCGGAGCCCGAGAAAGTTCTGGCCCTGTCTAGCGTCCGCGAACCAGAGTAAACTCGGCCCGGCAGCCACGATCAACCCAAATTCCGCGCCGGTCCCATCCCCAGGTTTCTCCCTGCCGGCACGGCGATCCGCTGATTTGTCGCACCATCTGCACGTCGCGCCCGCGCGTATCCGCATCGCAATACACACGCTCGCCATGGTTTGACGAACACGTGATTGTCGCGCCTCTATCGCGGTCAACGTCGCGATCCCAGTCATAGCGCCGTCCCCCATTGATTCTGCGCAGCATGAAGCGCTGATTCGAGTCTCCGTTGAGGTCGTACACCTGCACGTGAACCCCGTCGCGGTTCGATCCGTCCGGAATATCCAACGTCCTTCCAAATCGCGACACGATTAACGCGTTTCCATCCTTGCCGCGGTCCAGCCGCCACTGCTGGCTATCATTGCCATTGAACGGCACGCCTCGAACCTGCATGCTGTTCCCCGCATCCCCGGCGTCCAGCGCGAATCCGTTCATGGCGTTTCGAATGTAAAAGAATCCGTTCCCCGCCGGACGGAACTCCCAAGCCTGGTTGTCGGTACCGCGAGAAGAGAACTGAATGACGGTGGTCTGGTCGTTGCGGTCAAGGTCGATCACCTTGCCCGATTTGAGATTCGTGATTTCGTATCGTCCAGGGCCGTCGAAACCGCCCTGCGCCCACAGCGAGCACCCAAGCATCGCGCAGGCAAATCCCGTTACAAGTCTGTCCATGTACTGTACAATAGCGAATCGCATGCTTCGAATCCTGTTCGCATTCATCCTCCTCACCCAGCTTCTGGGCGCCGCACCGCACACCGTTACGGCTGCCGATACTGTCGCTGTCAAAACCATCGGCGAGGTGGCGCCGTCGCCCGATGGCAAGACCATCCTGTTCTCCGTCGCCGCGGTCGATCTTCCCGAGAACAAAACGAAGTCGCAGCTCATGCGTATCCCGGCCACCGGCGGCGACCCCCAGGTCATTCGGGGTGCTCTCGAAGGGGCGTCCACCGTTCGATGGTCGCCCGATGGTAGCCACATCGCATTCATCGCCTCTCAGGGGAAGACGCAAGGGATTTATACTCTTGACCTGGCGTCCGGCAAGCTCACCCGAGTCTGCGATTACAAGCGGACCAACAGCTTCCTGACGAAAGCCGGAAACATGCTGTCGTGGTCGCCCGACGGCAAGCAGATTGCATTCGCCGGCACCACCGAGCCGGAGCCCCCCGTGCAAGATCCGCTGGTCGTCACGCGAATCTTATACAAGACCCGCACATCGTTCTCCGATAACCGCCGGACGCACGTGTTCGTGGTTCCCTCTGCCGGTGGTGAACCCCGGCTGCTGACGGCCGGCATTCACGACGAGCACTCGATCGACTGGGGTGGCGATGGACGCGAGATCATCTTCCTCTCGAACCATGAACCGGACCCCGATGCCCACCTGAATTACGATATCTTCGCCGTGAACCCGCAAACGGGCGCCGTTCGCCAGGTCACCCGCACGCCCGGCGTCGAAATGGACCCCAGCATATCGCCGGACAGTCACTGGATCGCCTACACGGCCACCAAGCGCAACATCACGACCATTGACAGCGTGTCGGAAGACGCTCATGCCTGGGTAATTCCCATTTCCGGCGGAGCCGCCAGGGAGGTGAACGCGAAACTCGATCGCCGAACCTCCAGCATTACGTGGTCGCCCGACAGCAAGCGCGTTTTGTACACCGTGGCCGACCACGGCAACGGGCTCATCTGCACCACTTACCTGTCGACCGACGAGACTTCCTGCGGCATCGGTAAGGGGGCGCAGGCCGGTGCGCCCGCGGTCGCACGCGACGGCTCCATCGCGTTTACGATGAGCACGTCGAGCATGCCCGCCGAATTGTTCCGTGTCGAAGAAGACGGCCGCGAGCCGAAACAACTGACGCACATCAACTCCGACCTCATCGCGTCGTGGCAGCTTTCGAAGCCCGAAGAAGTGACCTTCCGCAGCTTCGACGGGACGCCGGTCCAGGGCTGGTTCTATCCCGCCCTCAATACCTCCGGCCGCACGCCGATGATCCTGACTATCCACGGCGGGCCCCACGGACAGTTTGGCGCTGCATTCAACGCCGCGGCACAATTTTACGCCGGACGTGGCTATGCCGTTCTTGCCATCAATCCGCGCGGAAGCTCCGGCTATGGTCAGAGATTCTCGGATGGCTCCGTGGACAACTGGGGCGGGGGAGACTACAAGGACCTGATGGCCGGGGTCGATTACGTGCTCCAAAAGCACTCCGAAATCGATCCCGCGAAGCTTTTCGTCACCGGCGGCAGCTATGGCGGCTTCATGACCAATTGGGTGATCACGCAAACCACTCGCTTCAAGGCCGCGGTATCGGTGGCCAGCGTCTCGGACATGATCAGCTTTTACGCCACGTCAATGTACCAGGACCTGGTTCACGCGGAATTCAGCGGCTATCCCTGGGAAGGCGACAACTACGCGCTGCTCTGGAAATGGTCGCCCCTGGCGCACATCAAGAACGCGACCACTCCGACGATGTTCCTGCACGGAGAGAACGACAACGACGTGCACATTACGCAGGCGGAGCAGATGTATACGGCGCTCCGCGAGCGCGGCATTGAAGCGGAACTTGTCCGCTATCCTCGCGAAGGCCACGGCTTCCGCGAGCCGAAACACCGCGTGGATGCGGCGACCCGCACCGTGGAGTGGTTCGACCGTTTCCGCTGAGCGAACGACCGCTTAATCGGCGCTCTTCACCCACTTCTCCATCCACCCGATCACGTATTCCATCTTGTCAACGCGATGACTCGGGTGAGTGCCGCGGATCCCGTGCGGCTCATCGGGGATGCGCACCAGCACTGACGGGATCTTCTGGGCCTTCAAGGCGAAGTAAAGCTCTTCGCTTTGGGCAATGGGCGTCCGCAGATCCGCTTCGCCAGTCAACACCATCGTCGGCGTCTTGAAGTTCTTCGCGAAGAACACCGGCGAGTGTTCGATGAACTGCTGCGGGTTGTCCCACCAGAACGACTTCATCCACAGCGCGGCATGTGTGTAGCCCCCGTCCGCGGTGCCTGCCTGTGTGATCCAGTCCGTGACAGGGTACTGCGAAACGGCGGCCGCGAAACGGTCCGTGTGGCCGATGATCCACGCCGTCAGCAGCCCGCCTCCGCTGCCGCCCGTGACGCAGAGCTTCTTCGGATCGATGTAGCCTTTCGCGATCACCGCGTCGACGCCTTTCATCAGGTCGGTGTAATCGTCGCCTGGATACTTGGTGTGGATGATGTTGCCAAACTCCTCGCCATAGCCGGTCGAGCCCCTCGGATTCGTGTACAGCACGACGAAACCGCGTGCCGCCTGCACCTGGTACTCATGGCTGAACTCAACGCCGTACATCGCGTGCGGTCCGCCATGGATGTCGAGAAGCAGTGGATACTTCTTGGTTGCGTCAAAGTCCGGCGGCTTTACGATCCAGCCCTGAATCGGCTTACCGTCGAACGAGTCGTAAGTGATCTCCTCGACGGTGCCCAGTTTGCGGCTCGCCATCAGGCTGTCGTTGACCTCGGTGACGCGCCGCATGGTTGCCGGATTATTCGCCCACAGGACCACGACGTCGGGATCCTCGGTCGGCGAGGATTTGGTGGTCGCGATACGGCCATTCGCCGAAACCGTGATCGGCTCATTGCCGGCGTAGGCGCTGCCGAGACGATACGCCCCATCCGTCAGCTTTTTCACCTTTCCATCGAGACTCGCGGCATAGATTTGAGCGCGCCCATGGTCATCCGCCAGGAAGTAAATCGTCTTGGAATCCGCCGACCACCGCGGGCTGCGCACGTCGCGATCGAGATTGGCGGTGACGAGCTTCTGGTTTCCGCCATCGGCATCCATGAGGTAGAGATGGTTCACGGTGTAGCTCTGGAATTTCCAGTCATGGCCGATGTAGGCGATCTTGGTTCCGTCCGGTGATGCCTCGGGGCTTGTGTCCGGTCCCTTGCGATTCGTCAACTGCTTTACCGTGCCATCGGCCACGGAAAAGGCGTAAAGATCGGGGCCTTCGAGCGAATAGTCGGCGTCGGGAATGCGCTGCGCCGATGTTAAGATCCACTTGCCGTCGGGTGTCCACGAGAATCCGCCGCCTCCCGCCCCGCCGCCGCCGTGATTGTAGTCGCCGCTGGTGATCTGCCGGGGTGTGCCGCCGGTAGCGGGAACGACAAAGATGTGCGTGTAGCCTGGACGGATCAGGCCCGACCCGTCCGCCCTCCAGCGCAGCTTAGTGACCACGATCGGCGGGTCGGCCCACTTGGCGCCGTTCGGCCTTTCGGGGAGCTTCACCGAGAAATCCGGTTTCGCGGGAACCCGCGCCGTGTAGGCGATGGAGTTGCCGTCAGGCGACCATACGATGCCGCTCGGCGCCTGCTCCAGGTCCGTGATCATCGCCTCCTGACCGCTGTCCATCCAACGAACGTAGATCTGGGGCTTCCCGCTGCGGTTCGAAATGTAGGCTAAGCGGGAGCCGTCCGGCGACCAGCGCGGCGAGCTGTCGCGGAAATTCCCCTGCGTGAGGGGCCGCGAACCCTTGCCGTCGGCGTCGGCAATCCAGAGATTGCTGTAAAAAGCGTCGTTCATCTTGTCCGCGCGCGTGATGGTGTAGATCACCGACTTGCCGTCGCGGCTGATTTCGGGATCGCCGACGTTGCGGAATTCAAAGAGATCGGTTGTCGTGAACGGTGTCTTCGCGGCGAATGCAGCCGCGGTGAAGAGAACAGCGAGCGCTAGTTTCCTCATTATCTATTTCCATTCCTTGTAAAGATCAGCAATGTGAGCGGACTGCGTGTCTCCGGGGTGGATCACTACCCGCCACCGGAAATGCAGAGATTTGCCGGCATCCAGCTTCCACTGGCTCTCCGGCTGTGACGGGTCGAAGGCGTGCTGCCCGAACGGATTGAGCGCGAAAAGCCCGTAAGCGCGTGAGTGCCAGTAGGTGGGATGACGGGGGTTCGTGGCGGCGTCGAAAATTGCCACGCCGACTTTCTCGCCATCGACTTCGCCGGAGTAATCGACCCAGTTTGAGCGCTTACCCCAGACCTGTTTCTCGCCTTCCAAACCGTCGGCGTTCACCATATGCCCGGTCTTCCGCTCCGTTAACTCGTCGGCGAGCCGTATCGCGAACGCGCCCTCTTTCGTGTCGCCAAACACAACGTCGGGAACTGCCGTAAGCGTGGAATCGAAATCGATGATTCGCATTTTACCGGGGCCTGAAAAGGTCATCACTCGTTCCTCGCGCAACTGGGTTTTGCCATCGGGTCCAATCCAGTTGATAGAGGCGGCGAGCTTCTGCTTGCGGTTACCATCTTTCCAATCGGCTTTCTCAACCACCAGCTTGCCGATGTGCGGATTCTTGGACGAGGGGTCGTTTTCCCAGAACTTGACGCCGTTCACGTCGTCATAAGTGAACCAGAGCCCGCGGTGGTGCGGATGATCGTGGGATTCGGCCGTGTCTTTCTCGATCGGCCAGCGTCGGGTAATCATCTTGCCGTCGGCGGTCCGCAGCGGCCACAGGAATGGCTTGTTGTCATCGTTACCGTAGTAGAACGTAGTGAAAGGCTTACCGTCGATATTGACGTCGATGGTCTGTCCCGCAACCGGCAGGACCAGAAGAGCGGCTAGCCAGAGGTGTTTCATCTGCTTTAGATTAAAACAATGGCGGGACAGGGTTCAGCCCGTCAGCTATCATAGAAGTATCTGGAGGTATTTTTAAATGGGTCCCGTGGGTGTTCAGGAGATGATCGTCATCTTCATTGTCGCCCTGGTCCTCTTTGGCCCCAAAAAGTTGCCGGAGTTGGGCAGGACGATAGGGAAGGCGATCACGGAGTTTCGGCGCGCGCAGGCCGAACTCAAAGCCACGTTCGATCACCACATGAGGGAGCTGGAAAAAGAAGCCGAGTCGGTTAAAGAAGTCACCCGTAGCTACACGAACGACATTTACAACCATTACGACTCGAATCAGTACGATTCACCTTATTACGACTCCGGGGCTTATGGCTCCGAATCGTACAACACAAACACCACACCAGCCGAATCTAATCCACCTACTGTAAGCGCATCCGCACCTCAGGGCGCTGAATCCACGGCTTCACATGAAGCTCCGGTAAACGGAACGGTCGCCAGGACCAAGGGGACGGAAACCGCCGCCACCCAGCACGAGCCTGCCGAAAGCCATCCGGCGCCGGAATCAGCAGTGAGCTAATCGAAGAAACAGCGAACCCATGAACGATGAAAAGCCGGGGGCAAACGCTCCTGAAGCCCCTACTACAGCCGTAGCCACCGTGCCGCCGGCCGGGGCCATAAGAAAGCCCCCTCCGCCACCGCCGCCCCCGCCTTCGGGCGACGAACCCGAAGACGAGGGCATGCTGCGCATGTCGTTCCTCGAGCATCTCGAGGAGCTGCGCACGCGGATCATCAGGTCTCTCATGGGGTTGGGTGTCGCCTTCGTGGCCAGCCTGGTCTTTGCTAATTACCTGTGGGACATCATCGTCGCGCCCGCCACGGATGCCCTCAAGCATCTTCACGTGGAGCCTCCACAGCTCGTCATGACCGTCCCCATGGAGGGTTTTTCCATCATCTGGATGAAGCTGCCGCTGCTCTGTTCGATCTTCCTGGCGTCTCCCTGGATCGTTTACCAGATATGGGCCTTTATATCGCCAGGTCTCTATAAGAAGGAGAAGCGCCTGGCGGCTCCCTTCATTCTGGCGACGGCGGGCCTCTTCATCCTGGGCGGCTGCTTTGCCTATTTCCTCGCCTTCCGCTACGGCCTGACTTTTCTCCTCGGAATCGGCATGAGCAACGGCGTGAAGCCGATGGTCACCATCACGGAGTACTTCGACCTGTTTGTCAACGTGACCCTGGGGGTCGGGCTGGTGTTCGAGATGCCGGTCCTGATCTTTATGCTGACGCTGCTGCGGGTGGTGTCACCGCGGTTCCTGATCCGGCACTCGCGCTACGCCATCCTGGCGATTGTCATTATTGCGGCAATCGTCACCCCGACCCCGGATGTCTTCAACCTGATGCTCTTCGCGGTACCGATGTGCGCCCTATATTTCGTGGGCGTCTTCGCCGGTTACCTGCTGGTGCTGCGGCGCGAAGGACGTAAGTTCCCGTGGAAGAAGGTGCTGATGATCACCGGCGTGGTGCTGGCGGTTGGCGCCGGAGTGGTCTACCTGTTCATAAGGCTTGGGTACCACCTCATCGACCACTGGCCGTACTTAACGAAGTAAGCGCGCCTACTTAAAGAGCCGTTGGTAGCGTCTCACGGGATTGTAGGTCGATCCCACCGTCGCCAGTTCCGCCATGAAAGCCGGCTGTTTCTCAAACAGCTTGGCGAAGAGCTTGGCTGTCAGGAGATGCGGGTCCTTGCGCGGAAAGATCAATTCGTCGGTATCGATGCCGTGACCGTAACCGAAACCATGGTGGTTAAGACGGATGTCCTGGTTGCGGCCCGTTTCGGACGCATAGATGCTCGCCAGCACGATGGCGAAGAACTCCTCCTCCGTGTCATAGCCAAAGCCGAGTGGAAGCAGGTCCATGATTCCCCGAATTTCCCGGCTGGCGTGGACCATCTCATGAAACAGAATCTCGTCCGGCTTGGCGCCCGGGTTGCCTCCCTGACCCTGTGAGCAACTGTAGTAGAAGGTGGTTGGGTTGAAGGAGAGCTTGACGCTTGTGCCGGTGCCGAACCCGGCGAAGTCGTTGCCGGAATTGTCGACGTATCGAGCGCCGTCGGTGGCTCTGCGCCAGACGCTGCCTTTAGCGGTGCCCCCTCGCTCCGAGGAAGCCTCGGCATAGGCATTGAATACGGTCTTGGTGAGCGGCACGATGCGGACCAGGTGCGTTCCGGATCGTCCGATCTCCTTTAATAACGCACTGCCGGAGCGAGTATTCGCTAGGCGATCCAGCACCATCCGGACAGCCTGTTCATAGTCTTCGGCGCTGGAGTATGCGTCCGTTCCTTTACCGTCGATGTAGAGATTCGATGCGGATCCGTATTTCAGCATTTTCCGTCCTCGCTAACATAGCGCCAACAAGGCTCGGAATGCCTCACTTCTTCTTACAAGAGCGACGGGGCAATGCTCTCCTTGGCTTCCTCATACCAGTGATACAGTTGCTCGATTGCCCCACGCAAGGGCGCGAAGGAGCATCCGGGGACTTCGGCCAGCAGGCGGCTATTACAGCCGGTGTATTCGCGCGCAAGTCCCGGCTGGCCGACCTGGATCGCCAACTGTTTTCCCGACACTTCGATCACGATTCGCGCAAGCGTCAGGAGGTCGACCCGGCTTCCCGTACAGACGTTGTAGGTTTTGTAGCGTGGGTCGCTTTCGAAAAACCACTCCGTTAACCGCGCCAGATCGCTGACAGCCAGATAGTCGAAAAACACGTTTTGACGAATCGTGATCGGAAGATCCCAAATCGCCCGGCAGCAAGCATGCGAAATGAACCGTATACGCCAGTCCTCGTGTTTGCCAAAGACTCCGAACAGGCGCAGATTATAGAAGCGGTCTGTTCGCTCAATCGCCTTTGCAATCAAGTATTTGGAGTGCCCGTAACCGTCTGTCGGCACGTTTGCGTCGAAACATTCTTCGCTGACGGAGGGAGTCATGTTAAGGCGGTCATATTCCGCGCCGGAGCCGTAGGAAATCAGCCGCCCGTAAGAGCCCCGCATCCGCTCCAGGTTGAAGAACATGCGGCAGTTATTCTCGAAGACCTTGGCCAGGTCCCGGGTGGATGTGACGGTAGCATTCCATGTCGCCGAGTGCACGACAATGTCGAACCGCTCTGAGCTAAGAAATTCCCTGATCGCCGTTGCATCGAGGAGATCCAATTCGCCGGTCGACGGCGCCGTGACGTCATAACGCCCGCGCCAAGCCTCCTGCAGGTTGCGGCCAATGAACCCGTTGCCCCCGGTCAAAAGAATGCGGAGCATTTAACCAATCATCGGTATAGGCCGAACACAGGATTAGGTCTATCGAAGGGGTTCTGGACCGCCGATTAAATCCGTGTAGATTCCGATGGTTAGAGTATCTGATTACATACTGCAGAGGCTCGAGCAGTGGGGCGTGGAACACGTCTTCCTCCTCACCGGAGGAGGCGCTATGTTCCTCAACGACTCGATCGCCCGCTCTAATCTGCGCGCCATCTGCAACCATCACGAGCAGGCGTGCGCCATGGCTGCGGAAGGCTACGCGCGCGTAAGCGGGAAACCGGGCGTGATCAATGTCACTACGGGCCCCGGCGGAATCAACGCTCTCAACGGCGTTTTCGGCGCCTGGACGGATTCCGTCCCAATGCTCATTCTGTCTGGTCAGGTGAAGCGCGAGACATGTATGTCAACGTATGACATACCCGGCCTGCGGCAGCTCGGCGATCAGGAAGTCGACATCATCCGCATGGCGAAAGGAATCACCAAGTACGCCGAGATGGTGACGGACCCTCGTTGCATCCGGTACCACCTTGAAAAGGCATGGTTCCTGGCATCAGCGGGCAGGCCCGGACCTTGCTGGCTCGATATTCCGATTGATGTGCAATCGAGCATGGTCGACGAAACCACGCTCGCCCCCTACGATTGCACGGCCGATGCCCCAGTCTGGAACGCGGATGAGGTGGCCAAGGCCTGCCGCCGAGTGATCGCCCGCATCGAAGCTTCGGAACGCCCCGTCGTAATGGCCGGCTCCGGCGTCCGGATTTCGGGCTCGATCGATTTGTTCCAGGAAGTGGCTGAAAAGCTCGGGATACCGGTCACCACGGCCTGGACCCACGACATTATTGCCACCGATCACCCGCTGTTTTGCGGCCGGCCGGGAACCATCGGCGACCGGGCAGGGAATTTCACGGTCCAGAATGCGGATACGCTGCTGGTTCTTGGGAGCCGGTTGAATATCCGCCAGGTCAGCTATAACTGGAAGGCTTTCGCGAGGTGCGCCTACAAGATTCAGGTCGATGCCGACGCCGCTGAGCTGGATAAGCCGACCGTTCGTGCCGACCTGCCGATCCACTGCGACGTCCGAGTATTTCTTGAAGAGCTGAACCGTCAATTGGACGGCAAGACCTCGCGCCACAGCGGCTGGCTTCGTTGGTGCAAGCAGCGTCAGGCCCGCTATTCTGTCCTGGACGGCAAGACGTCCTCGGGCCAGCTTCTCAACCCTTACCTGTTCGTCGATGAGCTCTACCGGCAGCTCGCCTCGGACGATGTCGTAGTCTGCGGGAACGCGACAGCCTGCATAGTGACGTACCAGACGGCGCGAATTCAGAAGGGTCAGCGGCTGATCAGCAATTCGGGCGCAGCTTCGATGGGTCATGACCTGCCGACGGCAATCGGCGCGGCGGTGGCGCGTGATGGCGGCCGCGTGGTTTGCCTGGCCGGCGATGGCAGCCTGCAACTCAACATTCAGGAGCTGCAAACGCTGGCGCATCATTGCTGGCCGGTGAAGCTGTTCGTGTTGAACAACAACGGCTACCTCTCGATCCGGACTACTCAGGAGTCGTTCTTCCAGAAGATGCTCGGCGAAAGCTCCGCCAGCGGGGTTTCATTCCCAAACATCGTGAAACTTGCCAAGGCCTATGGCCTGCCGGCGATGACCGTAGACGCGAGCAATCATGCGGACGGCATCCGCACGGCGTTATCGACTCCCGGCCCCATGGTCTGCGAGGTGCTCCTCGACTCCGCCCAGCGTTTCGAGCCGCGCCTGGCCTCACGTCGTCTTCCCGATGGCCGTATGTACTCGCCGCCGCTGGAAGATATGTTCCCCTTCCTCGATCGCGAGGAGTTCGCCGAAAACCTGCTTATCCCTGCCATGGATGTATAGATGACTGTAGAGACCCTGCCATCACCGCGCTCGGGCGCGGTCGAAACTCAAATTGTTCCGGAGGCTAGCGGCGTTGAGGCGCCGGGCAAGCTGTTGGGAGGCGTCTTCGCGGTCTCGGTGGTTGGGCTGTTCATGTGCCTGATCGTGAATCGTTATCTCCCGATCCAAGAGGGCTGGTTCAGTTACTACGCGCAGCTAATGCATGCGGGGAAGCTGCCATACCGCGACTTTTACTTCTTTACGCAGCCCATTTCATTGGGGATCTCCTGGTTGGTTTACAGCATCAGCGACAAGATGATCTGGATGCGTTATTACGGGCTGGTTGAGCGCTTGTGCCTCACCGCGGCTCTCTACTATCTCATCTCCCGAAGATTCTCTGCCAAGGCATCCTTCTGGGCTACGGTTGTTCCGATACTTGTCTTTCTCTCGTATCGCTCCGAGGCTTTCTTCACATATCTCGTAACCTGTTGCCTGTTTTTCGTGCTGAGCCTGATCTGTCTTCTGTTGGCGCATCTGAAACCGGAGCGCGAGAGCGCATTGCTGCTGCTCGCCGGCGTGTTGTCGTCGCTAGCCTTTTTCTCGAAACAATCGAACGGTCTCATCGCCTGTGCGGTTATATTCTTCCTTGCGGCGGCCATGAGCCGTTCAATTCCCGATGCGGTTCGTCGCCTGCTTCTTTCCTGCGCCGGCTGGGCAATTCCTGCCGCGGCGGTCGTGTGGTGGCTAATGTACCATCGCATCTTTCGTCTTTACCTGCAGCAGGTGTTCTTCGGCGCCTCGGCCTCAAAGGGAGGTGTTTGGGCGATTCTCTTCTCCTTTCTTGTCCGTGCAACGACTCCCTTTACTCTGGTCACCCTGCTACTCTTCACGGCCTATATCGGATGGAAACTGCGCAAACGCTCATTTCGGCTCGACCCGTTCGCAGACGACTCCGATTCGGGCCCCAGGCTTCTCGTGGATGCCGCCGTGAGCGCGGCGTGCGTTCTGATTACCTATTTCCTGCCGCTTCCCTTTGGCTCAGGTCTCCTCATTCGAGAGTTCTTCTTGTGGATAGTTCGTTTGCTGTTCTGGTTCGGACTGGCGGCATTCCTCGTGTGTCTCGTGCAATTGTTCCGCAGGCGTTTTCAGCGTGATCCTTTCGTGCCCATCTTCGTCATCGGCGCCTTTAGTTGGGCGTATGGCTGCGGCCTCTCGTACCTGGTGGAACAACAGGCAATACTTTTTGTGTTCAGTGGAGTATTGGCGATGTCCTTTGACATGCTCAAAGCGCCGAAAGTCCACTTGAAACGCGATGTCGTGGCAATTTGTGCGTGCCTGTTGTGCCTGGTGTGCTGGCAAAAATTCGCAATCGCCTTTGATTGGACCGCCTGGCAAGAAGGCATTGCGGAAACGACCCGAGCCAGCCACTGGCCGCGCCTGGCGGGCTATCGAACAGATGCCGCGGTTATGGCAAACATTGATTCCGTGCTGGATGTCATCGGCCACGCGTCTCAACCGGGCGACGCAGTCTTTACTTTTCCGTTCATGCCGATATTCAATTACGTGACGAATCGGCCACAGCCAACATTTGCCCCCGTGCATTACTGGGACGTCTGCCCCGACGCAGTTGCTGAAGCCGATTCCCGACGGGTGCTCGATGCCAAGCCGAAAGTGATCGTGTTTATGGGCTTTGAGGAAGATCTCTGGAGTCTTCACGAGGGTGCTTTCAGGGGTGGCCGTCGCAGTGGCCAGCGCGCCATTCAACAGGCGATCGATGATCTCGTGCGGTCTGGGGATTATGTGCACATCCGAAGCTGGAACGGCCCCTTTTATGAGGTTCCGGTACATGTTTGGGCCAGGCGCAAATAAGAGGAGTAGTCAAATGCAATCGCAGATTCTCGCCACGAAGGCGGAGACAACCGACGCAGTCAACAGACCATGCCCAATATGTGAGTGCGCTCAACGCCATCATCTGTCGGAGCACACATTTGTGTTGCCCGAGGGGCATCCTCTCGAAAGCGGCTATGCCGTCGTTATATGTGATTCCTGCGGCTTTGCTTATGCCGATACTGTCGCTAACCAGGCAGCACACGACCGGTTTTATGCCCATCTGTCGAAGTATGAGGATCAGGTAACATCCACCGGCGGCGGCTATACGACGTGGGATGAACAGCGGTTGAGAGATGCCGCTCTGGTGATCAGCCGGTCCATTCCAACCACCGCGCGTATTCTCGACATCGGTTGCGCCAACGGAGGCCTGCTCGTAGAATTACGCCGCCTCGGCCACAAAGAGGTTTTTGGGATGGACCCTTCGGCGCTTTGTGTCCGTCACACGATTGCGAAGGAGATCCGTGCGTGGGTGGGTTCTCTCTCGGCGATTGCCAGCGGCATGGGAGCGTTTGACTGTGTCATCCTTAGCCATGTTTTGGAGCACGTCCATGATCTTGCGGGCGCTCTGAAATCTGTTGGTAGTTTGTTGGAACCCGATGGCATCGTCTATGCCGAGGTTCCCGATGCCAGCCGCTACCACGATTTTCTGTATTCGCCGTTCCAGGATTTCAACACGGAGCACATCAACCACTTCTCGCCGCTTTGTCTGAGCAACCTCTTTCAAGTTCACGGTTTCCGGCAGAAGAATGGTGGCATAAAGGACATTGCCAGTTCCGAAGACAGTCTGACGCCAGCGCTCTATGGGGTGTTCGAAAAAGCGGACATGAGCGATCCGAAACTTCAACGGGACGAGGCATTACATGAAGCGCTCACGGTGTATGTCGAGCGGTCGCGTGCGATGCTCACGCGAATCGACAGACGACTTCGTCAACAGCTTCATGAACAACAGCCCGTAATTGTCTGGGGCACCGGCCAACTCACGATGAAGCTTCTCAGCGACACCGTATTAAAGGACCAGCCAATCACCGCATTCGTCGACAAGAACCCCGTGAACCACGGCAGGATCTTGCGGCGAATTGCAATTGTGTCCCCGGAAGAGATTGCCCGTCAAAATTCCGAGGCTCCGATCGTAGTCGCTTCTTTACTCCACGGAAAATCCATCGAGCGGGATATTCGAGGGCAGTACGGACTCAGGAATCCGTTAGTGTCCCTGAGTCTTCAGTGAACGCGTACCTTAACACCCGCTTCTTCGTTCACCGTCGTATTTGATTCGAGCGCCTTTGCCATCGAGGCCAGTGAACTCGTCGTGTCGGCAGGGGGCTGTGGGTCGATACCGCGGTTGTATATTATCGACCTCAGATCTTCGCTCTGCATATGCGGACCGTCGATCATATCCAGAAGAATCGGTTGGTCCGGCTCGCAGTCTTTCACGAGCATCTCCCCATGCATCAGCTCGCGGCACGAGAGCTGCCCCTTCAACAGCGGTATCGCAAGATAAAACGCATCTTCGGTGAGCGGCTCACCCGCCTTGAGCGGCCGTTTTGCATACAATCCGCGGACGAGCGAGTCGAGGTACCGAATCTCCTTCTCGGGCGGAATCCGGCGCTGTGTACCCGGCGCTCCACACAACAAACGCGCGTGATGCCACGCCTTAAACCAGGCATCAATCTGGTGCGGCAGCGAACAGTAGGGCGATACCGGCGCGCCGTCCATCTGTATATCGATGTGCCGTTCGAATGTTCTTGCGCCTTTAGCGTAGGCCACCAGGATCGAGTCTTTCCAGTCCTGGTGCTCATGTGTCGAGAAGCCGATCACGTTATCCGGGTAACGATCGCGCAGGAAATCAATCTGATTCAGTTCGAGCTCGCTGTTTTCGCTCGGGTAGATCGAAACGCAGTGGTTGATCGCCAGGGGGATACTACGATTCGCGAAGAAGGTCACCATGTCGTCAATGTCCTTCTGCGACGACCCGCCGGTGGACACGATTACCGGTTTGCGCATCACCGCAATCTTCTCGAGGAGTAGCCAGTCGTTGATATCGGAACTGGCAATCTTGATGATTGGGATATCCAGTTCCTCGCAAAGGTCGACCGAACGCTCATCGAAGGGCGTGGCCATCGGAATACAGCCGCCCTGCACAATGGCGTCCACCAGGGTTGCGAACTGCTCCTTCTTCAAGGCGGTTGTCAGAGTCTTATTGATATACCGGATGTCGGTTCGGTCCCGGTAATCCCGGTGGACGAACGAATCGACGTCGCGAAACTGCAACTTAATAGCAGCACGGACGTTGTTGAACCTTACCATGCGGCAATGCTCGGCAATGATGCGGAGCCCCCGATCCACCCGTCCGAGGTGATTGTTCGCCAACTCCAGGACGAAAAGATCTCCAAAGAGGGTGTGCGCGGCTGAAATCAGCGATTCTGCCGGATTGCGGAATACGCGAAGCCGGCGCAGGTTCGTGGCCATAAGAGCTCTCCCGGGAGCGAAGTTCTTTTACCGGCGTGATATCCGGCTCTTATGTATCGGTCGGGCGGCCGCAACTCTTTACGACCGTATCTGTTAGCGGTAAAGAAATAGTCTGAAACTGCCGATCTGTTCTCAGAATGGCGCAACTGGCCCAGCAACCTATCCATACTCTTTCCGTGGTCGCTCTCTTCTACAACGAGGAGGCCAGCGTCGAACAAGTGATTCGCGAGGCTCACGCAGTGCTCCGAGGCATCGGCGAGGACTTCGAAATTGTCGCCATTCAAAACGGCTCCACCGATCGAACTCCGGAAATCCTTTCACGGCTTTGCACTGAGCTTCCGGAACTCCGCGTTCTGGCGATTCCGGTAAACCGCGGCGCAGGCTACGGAGCGGTCCGAGGATGGCGCGACGCCAGAGCGCGGTATGTTATCGGCGTTTCCGGCGATGGACAGGTCGACCTGCAGGCGATCCCCCGAATGTACGAACTTATGCTCGCAACGGGCGCCGATCTGGCTTATGGGCGCCGCACCAGCCGGCCTGATGGTAGGAAAAGGGCCGTCATATCCTTTGCCTATAACCTGCTCGTCCGCTTGCTGTTTGGTATTCGCTCCCAAGACATGAACGGGCTGCCGAAAATACTGACCGAACGAGCCCTGTCCGGAATGCAGCTTCAAAGTGAAGACCACTTTCTGGAATGCGAAATGATGCTGAAAGCCCAGAAGATGGGGCTGGCGATGTGTTCAGTGGACGTGGAGTTCCGAAAACGTAAAGGTGGACGCTCGTCCGTGAATTGGAAGGATTGTGTCGACTACCTCGAGCATCTCGCCTGTATCCGGCTGGGCATTAACGATCAGTGGGGAATGAGAGACGTTCCCCGGCTTTCGCGGCGCGCCAGGTGGGTTCATTGTCCCAATGGGGTAGAAGATCTGGCTGAGATTCGAACCGGTCAGGCTGTTACCGCCAATCTTCCGCGCGCCTAAAGGTCACTCTCGAAGGGCCGATCTTCCCAATTGGAGCCACTTCGCGAAGTGCACTCACAGTGTCATTCAGCAATTACACACTCATCGATCTAGCCCGGGTCTCGGCAGGCTTCGGGCTGTTTGCCTTATTTGCACTCCTGCCAGGCTACGTGATCGGATGGCTCTCAAATATCCTGTCTTTCCGGGAACGGCCATTTCGCGAGAAAGTCCTGCTGGCGCTGGCTGGTTCCGCTGCCGTGTCTCCTTTGCTGGTATATCTCGCCGGCCGTATGGGTGGGTTCGCTGTTATTTGGGCGATCTTCGCGATGCTTGCCGTAGCGGGCATGGCTCTCATCGTTCTCGATCTCAGCCGCGAGAAACGGCCGTTCTCGGGCACTCGTTTGCCGATGCTGGCGGCACTCGGATGGATCGTGGTCGCACTCATCGCCATGGTCGACTTCGGATGGAAAGATCGACTCTACGTGAGTTACACCGGGTTTGATCTGTCGGTTCGGACGGAGTTTACCGACGCAATCGCCCGCACTGGAGTCACACCGGCCAACCCGTTCTTTTTCCCCGGGCACCCCGTGCCCCTGCGCTATCACTACTTCTGGTTCTTGCCGTGCGCACTGGTGGAGAACATCAGCGGTGGATGGGTTGGTCCGAGCGACGCGATCATTGCCGCTTCCATATGGGGTGGCTTTGCACTGTTCGCTTTGCTGACCCTTTACGTGTGGCGATTCCGCCAGGTGGACGGACCGCCCTCTTCGCGGCGGTCCTGGGTTGCTATGGCGCTGGTATGGGTGATGGGCCTCGATATTATTCCGGTGCTTCTTTACATCCCTCTCGGGTACATCTGCTTCACGCCGGATTCCTGGAACAATGAGGTCGCAGGCTGGTTTCATTCGCTATTGTCGGCGCCCCATCATGTTGCGGCGGCGGTTGCCTGCCTCACGGCTTTCCTGGCGTTGTGGACGAGCGAGGGGCAATCACGCGGCACACAGATCGGCTCAATGATTGTTGCCGGTATGGGCTTCGCCTGTTCGGCGGGGCTGTCCATCTATGTGTCGCTGGTTTTCGCGGCCAGCATGTTTGTTCTGGCCGTAATCACGATCTGGAAGCGATGGTGGCCCGATACTATACGCATTGCGTGCGCGAGCGCTCTCGCAGTGGTTTTCGCCCTGCCTTATCTCGTCGTATTGATGGCTTCTCACGGACGTGGAGGCAGTGATCACGTGATTTCGCCTACGATCCGGGAGTTCTACCCCGTGCAATGGCTCCTCCACGACGGCCTCAACGTGGGTTGGCCCGCAATCGCCGCGGTGAACGCCTTGCTCTTACCCCTAAACTACGCCTTCGAATTGGGTCTTTTCCTACTCGTGGCCGTGCTTCAGTTCATGAGATATTCGCGGCGTCGGACTCCACTCGGTCGCAAGGATTGGGCCGAAATCGTGTTGATCAGCGTTCCGGTCCTCATATGCACGTTCTTTCGATCGAGTCTCGTCAACGGCAATGACCTGGGTTGGCGCGGTTTCCTGGTCGCGCAGTTCGTGCTGATCCTCTGGGCGATCGATTACGTCAGGTTGGCGTTTCGGAAATCATTCAAACTGCGGCGTATCCGGCGCTGGATCTCCGTGTCCGTGTGGATCGGATTGGCGGGCACGGGGTATGCGTTCGTGGTGAGCCGCGCCTATGTTCCTATGATCGATGCCGGACTGGTCCGCGCAACTCCTCGATTCCTGGGGTCGGACCATTCCATCGGCAGGCGCACGTTTGCGCTGCGTGAGACCTATAACTGGGTAAACCAACATTTCCCCCGCTCGGCCGTCGTTCTCATCAATCCGAACACCGATCACGATGTGCAGTACGGGCTCTATGCCAAACGGCAGGGGGTTGCGACGGACTTCACTTGTGGGACTACTTTCGGCGGTTCCTTTGATACCTGCCGGCAGATGCTGTCCCTGATTCGCCCCGTCTTTAATGACCCGACGGCCGCCGATCGCATCGACCTCGACGCGCTGTGCCGCGACTACTCGGCCGGCCTGATCGTGGTCAAGGATAACGACCCTTCCTGGCGTAGTTCTCAAAGTTGGGTCTGGCGCCGAACGCCAGTCTACTCCAGCGAGTTTTCGAGAGTATTTGCGTGCAATGCGCCGGCGGCGCGTGCCGGTCTCAAGTGACGTCCGTTACTCTTTCCGGCGAGCCACAAGGCCGGAATGCCCCAGAGCAGGAAGATCAACACTCCGCTCGCCTGTAGGATCAGAACATACCCGAGTGCCTGGCCATGAGCCAGGCCCAACGGCTCCAGCACGGAGACGGCAACGAATTGAGAGAATCCGACGTTTCCTGGAGTAGCTGGAATTGCGCTGGAAAGCCCGAGAACCGCGAGCAGCAGGAAAGCGCTCCCTATCGAAATGGGCAGATCGAGCGCCCGGCCAACGATGGTCGTACCCAGAACATCGAGGATCCAGATCAACGGCGTCAAGAGTCCGAAAGTTGAAGCCCGCTTCACGTTGTGCAACGCTCGCACACCACAGACAGCGTGCTCCGTCAGCCCGGCAAGACGTCCACGGATTGCGGGCGGAGTCATTCCCACCAATCGCAGACACTGGGCCTCCAGACGCGGCAATAGTACGATTCCTAAAACGCCTACGCCGCTCGCCAGCGCAACGGTTCGGCTCGCCTGGACCATCCAGTGCGGAGCCTGGCCCATCGTGAGTAGTGCGAGCAGGGCGGCGAGCGCCAGCGCCGCCGCATCAAAAACCCGCTCCGTAAGCGTGGTCGCCAGAAGAAATGACTGGCTCAGCCCCGAGTTGCGCGCGACCATTGTGGATCGCACAAGCTCACCGGCGCGGGCGGGAAGCAAAGTGTTGGCCAGGTAGCCGCCGCTGGCAGCCCAGAAGACGGTCATATACTCCACGTCGGCCCTCGCGCTCAACAAAGAGCGCCAGCGCATCGCGCGCAAAGCCAATGAGGTGGTGCCCAACAGGAGGCCGATCGCAATCAGCCCCGGTTGCGCATGAAGGACTCCATCCAGGAACTGCCGCCAGTCCGTATGGCGCAGCGCCAGAAACACGAAAAGGGGCGTCAGCAGCAGCGGAATCAACGAGCCCAGACGCCTGCCCATGGGTCGTTACCCGCGCGCCAACTGGTGGAACACCGAAACGACGTATTCCAGGTGGCTGTCCTTCAGCCCTGGGTAAACGCCCACCCAGAAAACGTTGTCCATGACGAAATCGGTGTTCTTGAGATCGCCCACAATACGCCGGTTCACGTCCTGGTAGGCCGGCTGCCGGACGAGATTGCCGGCAAAAAGCAGCCGCGTCGCAATGCGATTCCGTTCCAGGTGGCCGGTGACCTGGTCGCGCGTCAGCCCCGACCCGGGCCGCACCGCGATGGGAAATCCGAACCAGCTTGGATCGGCGCCCTCGGTCGCCTCCGGCAGAATGAACACGTCCTGCATATCGCCCAGACCTTCATACAAAGTCCGGAAGTTCGCCCGCCGCGCCTCGATGAATCGGGGGAGCTTCTTCAATTGCGCAACCCCGACTGCCGCCTGCATATCGGTCAGCTTCAGGTTGTAGCCGATATGGGAATACGTGAATTTGTGGTCGTAGCCGCAGGGCAGGGTGCCAAGCTGCCACCCAAACCGCTTCCCACAGGTGCCGTCTTTCCCTGGATCGCACCAGCAGTCCCGGCCCCAATCGCGAAAAGACTCGAATAGCGTCTTGAGCAGCGGCTGGTTGGTTAAAACGCATCCGCCTTCGCCCATCGTGATGTGGTGGGCCGGGTAGAAACTTACCGTTGCGAGATCTCCGAACGTGCCCACCAGTTGTCCCCGATAGGTCGAACCTACCGCGTCACAGCAGTCTTCGAGCAACCACAAGCCGTGCTTGCGGGCAAATGCCGTGACCGCGTCCAGGTTGTAAGGATTGCCGAGCGTGTGTGCCAGGAAGATCGCCCGCGTCCGGTCGCTCACAGCCGCCTCGAACGCAGTAACATCCACGTTGTACGTCGGAACCGTGATGTCCACAAACACCGGGACAAGGCCGTTTTGGACGATCGGGTTCACCGTGGTTGGGAACCCAGCGGCCACCGTGATCACCTCATCGCCCGGCTTTAGCTGCCGCGCGCCCAATTTCGGTGACGTCAGCGCTGAAACCGCCAGTAGGTTCGCCGAAGACCCCGAGTTGCACAAAACCGCATTCCGCAGCCCGAAGAACCGCGCAAATTCTTTTTCAAACTGCGCGGCATAGCGGCCGCTGGTGAGCCAGAATTCCAGCGCCGAATCCACCAGCGTGACCAGTTCGTCCTCATCGAACACGCGGCCCGCATAGCGCACCGGGCTCACACCCGGCCGGAACTCTTCCTCGCCGAAGTGCTCCTGAAAATACTCGCGAACCTTGGAAAGAATCTCGGCCCGGACGTCGACACCGGCCGCGATCATACGAACGCCTCGACGCGCGCCGGCTGCGGTTGAACCGAGCCCTCCAACGCTCGCGAAAGCGCCCGCAGGCCATCACTGACGGACTCGCTCCACCGCAGATCGCTGTCAATCCTGCCTGCGTCGGCGAGGCGCGCCAGAAATGCCAGTCGCACGAACGTTTCCCGCCGCTCCCAGTCCCGTGAGTCCAGCGCGCGCAGTTTTGAAACCATGTCATCGATCGCGCCGCTGAGCGACATCAGCGGCTGGTGCGCCGGGGCCATCGCTCGAAAACGGGCGAAGCTGACTTTGTAGGACCGCTTATCAGGTCCGGCATCTCGGTTCAGACTGATGCGCACACCCGGAATCCGCGCCGCGACCGCTTCCGCCAGGTCCGCTACCTGCCAATTCCACTCATCGCTACCCGCGTTCACCGCGAGGAAAGAATCGCCCTTTCTTCCAATGGCCCACTCGATCGCCCGGGCCATGTCCGTGACATGAATCAGCGGCCGCCAGGGAGTTCCATCGCTCAGAATCTTAACGGTGCCTTCTCGCAGAGCAGTGGCCACAAAATCGTTCAGTACCAGGTCGAGTCGAAGCCGTGGACTGTAGCCGCACGCGGTCGCAAATCGCAGGCACGTGACCGTAAAATCCGCCGACGCGATCCCCGCCAGCCCCATCTCCGCCGCGACCTTCGAACGCGCATACGCCGTCAACGGCCCCAGCTCCGAGTCTTCGCTGCGTGCCGTCGATTCCGCGCACCCGTACACGCTGCACGACGACGCGAACACAAATGAGCGAACGCCCGCTTTCCGGGCCTCCTGCGCGAGCCGGACCGTTGCCTGGGTATTGATCTCATCCGTCACCCGCTCGTACGCTTTCCCGATCGGGTCGTTCGATACGCCCGCCAGATGAACCACCGCATCGGTCTGTCGCAGCAGGTCCGGCGGCACATCCCGGACATCGCCAAAATATTGCGCCGTGAGGTGACGCTCCGGCAAGACCAGCCCATCGACGAGGCAGGGCGCGAAATACCCCGCATCGAACCCGATCAGCTTTGCTTCCGGGATAGCCGCTCGAAGCTGCCGGACCACGCAGGGTCCTACGTACCCCATGTTCCCTGTGATGACAATTCTCATCCGGCCAGAACCTCCACGTTTTCCCTCAACCTCTCGCTTAACGAATGCAGCCCTGTAGCCTGGTCCCAAACCTTCCACGGCGCCTGCCCGGACGACCACATCTGGTTCAAAGCCTGGTATTCCCGGAACGTATCCATGGCATAAAAGAAGCCGTCGTGCTGGTACGCACGCAACTGCGCGTTCTGGGTAAGCCGCTGCATCGGGTCATGCTCCAGAACGCAGGTGTCATCTCCGAGATACCCGAACACCTCGCGTTCGAAGACGAAATACCCCGCGCTGACCCAGCCCTCCACGCGAGGTTTCTCCGCGAATCGCTCCACCGCGCCGTCCCTGCCGACATCGACCACGCCAAAACGAGATACCGGCCGAACCGTCGTCACCGTAGCCGTTTTCCCATGGGACCGGTGGTACGCAAGCAACTCAGGAACATTCACATTCGACACGCCGTCCCCATACGTAACCATGAAGGTATCGGTGTCGATGTACTTCTGGACCCGCCGAAGACGTCCGCCCGTCATCGTCTCCAGCCCGGTGTCCGCCAACGTGACCCGAAACTCCTGTTCCTCATGAGTTCCGTGGTAGGTAATCTCATTCGGCTTCCCGAGCACGACCGTGAAATCGTTATTCATGGCCTCGTAGTTCAGGAAGTAGTCCTTGATCATGTCGCCGCGATACCCGAGGCACAGCACAAAATCATGAAAGCCATAGTGGGCATAGAGCTTCATGATGTGCCACAGGATCGGCCGGCCCCCGACCTCCACCAGCGGCTTGGGCCTGAATTCGGTCTCTTCGCGCAAACGGGTACCGAGGCCGCCACACAGAATCACAACCTTCACGAGGCTCTCCTGTTGGTGCAACCAGTCACTCTTTTTGATCGGTACGGTTGGGCTAAAGCAATAGAGTTGGTCCTAAAGTCAAACACAGGGGAACCGATTAAAACAGTGTGGATGTAAAGGCGGCCGTGCCGGCAAAGGAAATCGGTGTGCCTCCTGATATCCCTCAGGCGAAGACCTTAACTTTCAGGCCCACCCTGGACGTGCTTGCGATCGCCCTCATTGGATGCGTTGTTCTCGCAATTTCCTCCTTTTTGAGTTTCACCTCCGAAGTCCGGCTCGGTTCCCTCGCGATGCCGGTGTCGATCGATATCACCGGACTGAGCGCGTCGGATCGGTACGCCGTGAATGTCACGGTACGAACGCCTGTCCAGGACCAATTCAACGGCCGGCCCGAGGAACTGCAGGCCTTCCGCACGTCCGAGGCGTTTAACTGGAAACTCGTCCGCACCTGGGTCCGCGGCGTGCATCTGCACATCACGAAAGAGGCTCTTGCCCGCATACAGAGCGTCAACCTTACAATCGGCAGCCGACGCCTCGTGTTTGACCACCGGCAGATCGAGACCTGGGGTTTAACCGATCCGATGTCCTGGGTTCTCCCCGGCGCCGCCGGCCAGGTTGTCTCCATCGAAGTGCCGTGGACGAAATATGTACCTGTAGGGACGGGTGACGTTCTGAACTGGCCGTCGACAACGACAGTCGTATGGCGGTCCCTGCGGGTACCGCTGCTTTACGGCGTCCTCGCGATCTGCGTTGCCCTCTGGTTCCGGATACGGATTCAAGGCGGGAATCTGCTCACCATTTGCAACCGGATCCTAGGGGGTGGAATGCCATCCTCGGCCTCACCGGCTCGCGCGTGGTTTTTGGCGGGTGCGCTCATCGTGATCACGGGAATCGCGGTAACGGAAGTACGACAGCCGTTTGCCTTTACCGAGGACGACGGCACCTCGCAGTTCCTGCCGGTCATTATGCAAGCGAGTCGGGGCCTGCTCGAAGGACATATTCCCGTCTGGAATCCGAATCAGTTCATGGGCGCGCCCACTATGACCGTCGGGATCTACACGTTAACGTATCCGCCGACCTATCTAGCCTATGCGATCGCCCGTTTCGTCTTCGGGAACGAGTTACTGACGTTGGAGGTCTTTGCTCTCCTGCACCTGGCTGGCGGGTATGTTTTCACATTCCTAATGCTCCGCGGGATTGGCCTCAGCCCACCGCTTGCAGGCTCAGGAAGTGCATGCTTCGTCTTGTCCGGGTTCTTTCTGATCGCCGCGCGTTCGCAACTGACTTTTCTACCTCTCGCGGTTTGGGTACCACTGCTCATGATGTGCGTGAACCGCTTTGTAAAAGGTGAAGTGGGATGGAAATGGGCGGCGGCGACAGGTGGCATCCTCGGCCTGCTGTTTCACGCTGGTCATGCGCAGATGTGGGTTTACACCGTGATGTTCTTCGTGCTCGCTTTGCTCTTGACCGCCCAGTGGCGCCGCGCCATATGGGCTATCCCCGCCCTGCTTTGCGGAGCAGCAATCGCCGCTCCGCTCTTTGTCCTTCAAGCGATCGAGACGGCGAAGATTGTCCGCGAGCCCGCTTATGGCTACGGCGTCGGGGGATTGATTCTTCAGATGTTGTTGCCCCTCGGCAAATGGGGAGGCGATCCCTATCTCCTGGGCACGTTTAACTCTGCCTATAACGGCGAATACGTCTATTCCGGAACGATCTTTACAGCGTGTTGTCTTTTCGCGATCGCAATGGCAGCCGCCACGCTGGTGTTGACCCGCAGCCTCAGCAACATGGTCCGTAATAATATCTGGCTTTTTTGTGCCGCGGCGGCGCTGGTCCTCTCGTTCGGAGGCACCGGGATTGCCTGGTCAGTGATGTCGCTGCTCCCGGTGTTCGACAAGTTCCGATGGCCGTTCAAGTTCATCTTCTTTTTCGATCTTTTTGCGATTACGGCTGGCGCTCTCGTTATTCAGCGCTGGGCACGTTCGCATCGAGTAATCACTATACTTTCCAGCGCCGCTATGGCTTTGATCCTGCTCCACGCGGCCTTTCCCCATCCCACCTGGTATAGTTACGCGGATCGTCTGCAGCCCCAGCCTTCCTCAAAGTTCGCAACCGGTTCGCGCATCCTGCCCATCTTTCCCAAGCGCAGCGCGCAACAGGGTTATATCCCGGCAATGGCGCACAATTATCCGACCTATGCGGGAGTCCTCGCCTTTGCCGGCTACGACAGTTTTGTGGAAGGCTCGCGGCCCAATGAAACCGCGGCCCATGCACTTTACGATCACCCGGTCGAGTCGGCCAAGGCTTACGGCATCTCATGGATGACGGTGCATGAATCGGCCTTCTGGCCCCGGTATTCCGAAAACCCTGTGATGTGGGATATGGAGAACGTCACCGCCTATGGCCTCGCTACGTTTCAGGATTTGCGGGCGGTCTCCGACCAAACTCTCCGCTTCCCCCACATGACCGCGTACCACCTTCCCCATGCCGACCCCTTGGCCTTCTCGGGAGCAACGCCCCTCCCCGTGACCTTCGACGTCACCGGCGCCCACGTCGCCACCGCGGGCCTCGCACCCGGCAGCGCCGTTGTCGTTAACGTGCTCTGGCGCCCCTGGATGAAGATCGCCGGCCGGCCCGAGCGCCCAACAGCCGACGAATGGGGCCGCGTCCTGGTGCATCTGGAAAAACCAGCCGATAGTCTATGGGTGCGCTACTCACCCCCCTGGGCGACGAGCTTTGGGGTTGGGGGCGTTCTGCTGATTACCGGCATCCTGGCCGCTATTTTGATTCGCAAACGGGAGATAGCATGCGCGAACTAGTTCTGGTCACCGGCGGCGCCGGGTTCATCGGCAGTCACCTCTCGGCGGCCTTGCTCACCCAGGGATATAAAGTCCGCGTCCTCGACAATCTTTCCTTAGGACGACGCGAATGGGTTCCCGAGGAAGCCGAATTCGTCAAAGGCGACATACGCGACCTGGCCACCTGCCGCGCGGCAGTCCACGGGTGCGCCGGGATCTTCCACATGGCGGCCATGAGCCGCTCCGCCGCTTCCCTCACCGCCATCGAATCCTGCACCGAAAACAACATCCTGGGCACGCAGAACATCCTGGCAGCCGCGCGCGAACACGGGGTAAGGAAGGTCGTCTACAGCGGCTCGTCGACCTACTATGGCAGCCAGCCTGTCCCCCATAAAGAAGGCATGCGCCCCGATTTCCTCAACATGTACGGACTCACCAAGTACGTTGGAGAGGAATACTGCCTGCTTTTCGATCGCCTCTACAAAACGCCTGCAGTCGTCCTGCGCTATTTCAACGTCTACGGCCCGCGCCAGCCCGAGACTGGCGCCTATGCCCTGGTGCTCGGTGTCTTCCTGCGCCGTTGGGCCGAAGGACAACCGCTCGAAATCCACGGCGACGGCAGCCAGCGCCGCGACTTCATCCACGTGCGCGACGTGGCTCGCGCCAACATCGCCGCCTATGAATCGGAAGCCCACGGCGAAGTTTTCAACGTCGGCAGCGGAACCAGCATTTCGGTGAAGGAGCTGGCGGACATGATTTCTCCCGACCAGGTCTTCGGTCCCCGCCGGGTGGCCGACGCAGCCATGACCCTTGCCGACGTTAGCCGTACCCGCTCTCTCCTGGGCTGGGAGCCACAGGTCCCGTTTGAGGTGGGATTGCGGGAACTCCAGGTCCTAATGCCTGCCCTGCTCGCAGCGGTCTGAGTATGGGCCGTCTCATCCGCTCCCTCTCAGTCGCCGCGCCAGCCTACAACGAGGCCGCATGCCTCGAAACGGTTGCCTCCGACTGGTTGGAGTACCTGCGCTCGCGCCCCGACCTTGACAGCTTCGAAATCGTAGTCTGCAACGATGGCAGCCGCGACGCCACCGGCGCGATCCTGGACGCCCTCGCCGCCCGCGCCCCCGAAGTCCGGCCCATTCACCACGAAACCAACCAGGGCGCCGCCGCGGCGCTTACCAACGCAATTCACCACACCACCAAGGACTGGATCCTCCTGATCGATTCCGACGGTCAGTTTCCCATCGAGATCTGCGATCGCATGATCGACGAGGTACGCGAGCGCTCCGCGGATGCCGTCATCGGCGTTCGCCGGGCGAAAGCCGACAGCCTGTTCCAGCGTTTTGGCTCCTGGCTCAGCGGCACGCTCTGCAACTGGTTCCATGGCACGCACTATCGCGACTTCAACTGCGCCCTCAAGCTGGTGCCCGGCCCGGCCTTGCGAGCGCTCAACCTCGAAGCCAAGGGCTTGAACTATTCCGGCGAAATCACGTCCAAGCTGCTCGAAGAGGGCATTGCGTTTGCCGAAGTGGAAGTCGACCACGAACCGCGCGTCGCCGGCCGTTCCGCCGCGAAATCGCTGAAAAGCGCAGCCGACCGCCTCCTTTTCGTGGCATACATCGGCTTCCGGCAGCTTCTGTTCCGCTGCAAAGTCCTCCAAAGGCCCCAGTTATGCCGGTAACGACGGACGAGCGCATCAACGTCGCCTTGTTCTGCGGCGGACGGGGATCGAGCAGCATCATCCGCGAACTGACCCGCTGGCCGCAAATCAAGCTGTCGCTGCTCGTGAACGCGTACGACGATGGGCTTTCCACCGGCGAGCTGCGCGAGTTGATCCCCGATATGCTGGGGCCGTCGGATTTCCGCAAGAACCTGTCGACTCTGGTCGAATTGCAGTCCGAAGAACGGGCCGCGCTCCAGCAAATCCTCGAATTCCGCCTGCCGCGCGACTTTTCCAATGCCGACGTCATCGCATTTTGCCGCTTCATCGACGATCCCGGCAAAAAGAAGCTGCTGCGGCCTCCGCTTCCCGAGTTATTTGAATCGCTCGGCGGCAACCTCCAGCGCCGGGTTGTCGGGTACCTCCGGGAATTCCTCGACTACTATCAGAAGACCCGCCAGCCGCTGCAGTTTGCCGACTGCTCGCTTGGGAACCTGATCTTCGCGGGCGCCTATCTCGGCTCCAATCACGATTTCAACGAATCGGTGCGCCGCCTGGCCGAAGTCTGCGGCGCGGGCGCCGACCTGGTCAACGTCACCCGCGGTGAATCGCGCACTCTCGTCGGCCTGAAACAGGACGGCAACATCCTCTTCCGCGAGGCCGAAATTGTCGGCCCGCAGAGCCGCTCGCCGATCTCCGACCTGTTCCTTCTCGCGCAGCCGCTGACCGACTCTCAACGCGCCGAGCTAAATTCCCTCGACCGCGACGCGAAGCGCGAATTCCTGAAACGCCTCGAATGTGGGGTCGAAATTTCACCCGAAGCCTCGCGCGTGCTGCATGACGCGGATCTCATCGTGTATGGCCCCGGCACGCAGTTTTCCTCGCTGATGCCCAGCTATCTCACCAAGGGTCTGGCCAAGAGTCTCCAGGAAAGCCGCGCCCGTCTCAAGTTGTTTGTTGCCAACCTGGACGTCGACCACGATATCCAATCGCTCTCGGTCACAGATCTGGTCGACAAAACACTCGAACTGCTCGGCGATCCCGCGAATGAAAACCGCCTGGTCACGCACATCCTCTATAACGACGGCGAACGCGGCTTGAAATTCGATCGAACCGGCAATGAGCAGACGACCTACAAGTCGGCGCAAGTGGTGGCGGGGAACTTCCAGCATCCCGTCAAATCGAACGTTCACAGCGGCTATTCTGTCGTCCGCCAGATTCTCGCGCTGCAGGAGGCCTCTTCGTCGAGTTGCGACACAAAGGCCTTATCGATTTATCTCGATCTCCGCCAGCGCTCCTTCGCCCTCGACGCTCTGCTCCAGGAATTCCTCGAACTGCCCTGGAGCCGCCGGTTCAGCTCCGTGACACTCCAGTTGAACCAGTTAAATGCCCCCACGGTGAAGCTGCCCGACTATCTCCGAATCGAATCGGCCAGCCGATCTGACCTGTTTTCCGAGGTCGACGCGCTTGCGGATTGGCTTGGCAATAGCGACAGCGCGTACCTGGTAACCATGACCGGCGATGGCGAGTACCGCCTTCGCGACATCCTCCTCGGACTCGACGTCATTCAGGCGGGCGAGTTCGGCGTGGTCTACGGTTCGCGAACTCAGAGCCGACTGCAGTTCCGATCGTCACTGCGCTCGGCTTACGGTGAGAGCCGTATCCTATACGCGATCAGTTGGCTCGCAGCGTTCTTTTTCACAGCGGTCTTCGCCTTGCGCTTCCGGGTGATTTTCTCCGACCCCTTCACGGGATTTCGCATTTATAAGCGCGCCGCCTTGAACGACCGTTTTCGCGAAGCCCTCCTACAGAGGAAAGCGGGCTCGGCTGCCGCGGTCACCAAGCTCCTGATCCGCAACAACGTCGAAATCGCCGAAGTACCCGTGCACTACCGGACATTCACGGGATTCACAAAAGCATCCTGGAGGCTGTGGCGCGGCCTACGCAACCTGCTGGGGATCTTCTCATGAACTACCTGTTCGATCTCGACGGCACGCTAGTCGATTCTTCGCCCGCTCACGCAGCCGCGTTTCGGCAAGCCTTCGAACAGCACTGGCCCATTGCCGGGTTCGACTACGAAACCGCGAAGGGCAAGCGCACTGCAGACGTTTTCACCGAACTCGGCGCTCCCCCCGAACTCCTGAACCACCTCGTCGCCACCAAGCAAAGCGCCTATCGCGAACTCGTCCGGCAAGGCCGAATAATCCTAATGCCCGGGGCGCGCGATCTTCTCGAAGCCCTGTCGGCGCAAGGTGAGCGCATGTTTCTCGTCACCAGCGGCAGCCGCCGCTCGGTCGCCGAAGTTCTCGAAACCACCGGCATCCGCCGCTACTTCGAAGGAATCGTGACAAGCGACGATGTTGCCCGCGCGAAACCAGCGCCCGATATCTATCTTGCCTGCATCGAACGCTTCGATCTGAAGCCCGAGGACTGCCTGGTGATCGAAGACGCCGAAAGCGGCTTCGCCTCCGCGCGCGCTGCCGGTCTGCGCGCGGTGGAACTTCAAGAGGTCGCATGCTCTGCGCTGTAATCCCGGCGGCCGGCCGCGGCTCGCGCCTGGGTCTCGACTGCCCCAAGATCCTCGCGCCGATTGACGGAGACACCACCATCTGGTCGATCCTCCATGAGAAGCTGCGCCCCCGCGTAGACACCATCTGCGTTGTCGTAGCGCCGGCTTCAGCGGGTCATTGGCCGCCGAAGGCGGCGCTCCCGCCAAAGGTGGTAACCGCCTACCAGCCCGAACCTCGCGGAATGGGCCACGCCGTCTTCTGCGCCTGGGATATCTGGAAGGACTATGACGACCTGCTCGTCATCTGGGGCGACCAGGTAAACATCTCCGAGGGCACTCTGGACCGCTCTATTCGTGCGCACCGCTGCGCACCGGCGCCACGCCTGACCCTGCCGCTGGCCGAAACCGCTAATCCCTACGTTCAGTATGATTTCGATTCCGCCGGCCGCCTCTGTCGCATCCGGCAAACCCGTGAAGGCGATCGCACCGATGCAAACGGCCGCAGTGATGTCGGGCTGTTCCTTCTGAGCACCGCTGGCTTAAAGGCTGCCTGGGAGTCGCACCTCGCCACGGGTCAACGTGGCGCCAACACCGGCGAGCTCAATTTCCTGCCGCTCCTGCCATTTCTTTCCTGTGAGCGCCGTTGGCACGTGAAGACCATCCCGGTAGCGGACTCAGACGAGGCCCGAGGAATCAACACTCCCGCCGACTTAGCCTACTTTCGCGAGCGTCTCCGGCCGATACCTCAATAGGTGCCCGCAGATACAACCCAATCGCTATTAGCTCTGGCCGGCCAGACGGACCCCGTCATCATCATCGGAGCCGGTCCCGCCGGGCTGAGCGCCGCCTATGAACTGACCAAATCGGGAGTGAAGCCTCTCATTCTTGAAGCCACGGGCACAATCGGCGGCATCTCGCAGACCGCCGAATACAAAGGCTATCTGTTCGACATTGGCGGTCATCGCTTCTTTACAAAGGTCGAGCTCGTCAACCAGATGTGGCGCGAAATTCTGGGTGACGACTTCCTCCAACGCCCTCGCATGTCGCGCATTCTCTACAGCGGCAAGTTTTTCAACTACCCGCTGGAGCCGATGAACGCGCTGCTCGGGCTCGGCCCCCTCGAAGCCATCCACTGCGGCCTGAGCTACGCCCGCGCAATGCTGTCTCCCATGAAGCCCGAAGAAGACTTTGCCACTTGGGTCTCGAACCGCTTCGGGCGCCGGCTGTTCAAAATCTTCTTCGAATCCTACACGGAAAAAGTCTGGGGCATGCCCTGCTCGAAGATCAGTGCCGAATGGGGTGCGCAGCGCATCAAAGGCCTGTCGCTATGGTCCGCCGTTCTCAACGCTTTCCGTTCAAAACGCGCACCCAAAGACAAGGTCATCAAGACACTGATTCACGAGTTTGAATACCCGCGCCGCGGTCCCGGCATGATGTGGGAGCGCGCGCGCCAGATCGTGGAAAGCCGAGGCGCTCGCGTCGTCCTGAATTCTCCCGTCACGAAGATCGTTTGGGAACAGGGGCGAGTACGGGGTGTCGAGGCAGGCGGCCAGTTCTACAGCGGCTCGCACGTCATCAGCAGCATGCCGATTCGGGACCTCATCCGCTCCCTCGATCCGCAACCCGAACCCCGCATCCACGCTGCCGCCGGCGATTTCAACTACCGTGACTTCCTCACGGTCGCCCTCATCATCAAAGCCGAGACGCTCTTCCCGGACAATTGGATCTACATCCACGACACGCGAGTCAAAGTCGGGCGCATTCAGAACTACAAAAACTGGAGTCCCGAAATGACGCCGGACCCTGGAATGACCTGTCTGGGCCTCGAATACTTCTGCTTTGAAGGCGACGACCTCTGGACAAAGCCCGATGCCGACCTGGTCGCCCTTGGCACAGAAGAAGTAGTACGACTGGGCCTCGCGCGAAAGGAGCAAATTGTTGATGGAACGGTGGTTCGAATGCCCAAGGCCTACCCTGTGTACGATGGCGGCTACAAACGAGGCATTGCGGCCATCCAGGAATTCCTGCAACAAGTGCCCAATTTGCAGTTAGCCGGCCGTAACGGCATGCACCGGTATAACAACCAGGACCATTCCATGTTAACCGCTGTCCTCGCCGCCCGGAACATTTTAGGCGCCAATTACGATCTTTGGCAGGTGAATGCGGACGCCGAATACCATGAATCCGGCGCTCAAACTACCGAGGAAGACTTCAAGCAACTCGAGCGCACACAGCCACTTGTCCCAGGCGAGCTGGTTGCAAAGTAACCTCGCCGCCCGGGTTAGAAAGCCTTCATCATAATACGGAGTCCTGACGGCGATTTCGCGCGTCCAACAGCCAGAGAGAGGTGGACGATGACCAGCGGCGCCAGATTAAAAATACGACGGGCGACTGTAACCTTTTCAGTTCTTTTACTTCCTTTATCACTGGGTTTTGCCCAGGAGCCACAAGCTCCCCCGCCCCCGGATGCAACCGACGGGCAGCAGCAGGCAGCTCCGATGCTTTCGCCGGAGCAACTCGACAATCTGGTTGCGCCGGTCGCACTGTATCCCGACCCTCTGCTCAGCCAGGTGCTGGCGGCGAGCACTTATCCTGTCGAAGTCGTGGAAGCGCAGCAATTCCTGCAGCACAATCGAGGACTTCGGGGGCAGCAACTGATCGACGCCGCGAAACAGCAGAACTGGGACCCCAGCGTCCAAGCGATGGTCGCGTTTCCGGATGCTCTCGGTCTGCTCGCCAATGACGTCCGTTGGACCACCGATCTAGGCAACGCCTTTTTGGCACAACAGGCTGACGTGATGGCCGCCGTGCAGCGCATGCGTGCGCGGGCTCAGTCGAATGGCAGGCTTTCCACCACCCAGCAACAGATCGTGACCAACGACGTGCAAAACGGACAGAACGCGATCGAGATTCAACCCGCCAATCCTGAGGTTGTATATGTCCCTGTGTACCAGCCCGAGTACGTTTACGGACCGCCCGTTTGGGGAGCCTACCCGGCATTATGGTACCCGCCGGGGTTCGGCTTTGGGTTCGGTTTCGGCTGGGGCCCTGGCATTTACATGAGCAGCTTCTTCCCCGGCTGGGGCGGATTCGGCTGGGGCGGCTGGGGATGGGGCCTCGGTTGGTTCGGTCACAGCGTCTTCGTGAACGCCGGGTTCTTTAATCACTACGGTTTCCGCGGCGGATACTGGGGTGGCGGTTATGGAAGAGGTTTTGGCGCGGGACGCTTCGCGTGGGCTCACGATCCAGGGCATCGCATGGGCGTGGCATACCCGAATCGGGCGGTAGCAAGCCGTTTTGGCGGAAGTGCTTTTGGTTCCGGCCGCTTTAACGGCGGACAGTTTTCCGGCGGCCGAGGACAGTTTAACGGCGGAAGCCGTTTCAATGGTGGCGGCCGATCATTCAACGGACAGTCCGGCTTCGCTCAATCGAACCGCGGTTTCTCGGGCAGCAGCCGGGGTTTTGCCGGCAACACCGCTAACAGCTACGGCGGTCGAGGCTTCAGCGGAGGCACACGGTCCGCGACCAACGGTTATGCGGGCTCCTATCGCGGTGGAACGTCGAATTTCGGCGGGCAAGGCTATCGGGCGCCGATGCAGAGCTCTCGCAGCTTCAATTCGGGTTCAGCCTACCGTGGCGGCGCACAATCCTACGGCCGCTCGTCGATGGCCCCGGCATATAACCGCTCCTTCTCCGGCGGCGGCCGCTCATTCTCATCCGCGCCGCAGCAGAGCTTCTCCGCTCCCCGTTCCTTCTCCTCCGGCGGCGGCCACGCCTTCAGTGGAGGCGGCGGACGCTCGTTCAGCGGCGGCGGCGGACGCTCGTTCAGCGGCGGCGGCGGACGCTCATTCGGCGGCGGTGGCGGTCACTCATTCGGCGGAGGCGGCGGCCATAGTGGCGGCGGTGGCGGACACGGCGGTGGTGGTGGCGGACATCACCGGTAATCGAGCCGGTCTGACGATTCGGATATCCCAAACGAGTCCGAGTTTCGCCAGCAGGCATAGAACGCAATAGCCGATATCGATCTGCCAGCGTTCAAGACCGAACCGCGCCGAAGCAGGAAAGCGGTGATGGTTGTTGTGAAATCCTTCGCCCATCATAATAGCCGCAACAAGCCAATTGTTGTGGCTATTATCTTTTGTGCGGAAGGGTCGCGATCCGTATCGGTGCGCCAGAGAGTTGACCGCGAACGTTGCATGGTAGGACAGAACGGTGCTGATGGCGAACCCCCACACCAGCATTTGGAGCACGGAGGCGCCAGGCAGTAAGTATCCGGCGACGGCGCAAACTACAACAGTCACGACTGGCGGTACGAGAAACGCGCGATCCAGCCAACGCAGCTCCGGATAGGCACTCAAATCCCGAACCAGCCCAAGGTCGGCGTCATCGAATCGTCGGCACAGGATCCAGCCGATGTGTCCCCACCAAAAGCTCCGAGCCACCGGCGAATGGACATCGAGTTCCGTGTCGGCGTGCCGGTGATGAGCTCGATGCAAAGCCACGAACCACAGCGGACCGCGCTGCATGGCTGACGTACCCAGCCATGCCAGGATGAATTGGACAGGCCGGCTGGTTTGAAATGTGCGATGAGCCAGACAGCGGTGATAGCCCAGGGTGATGCCCAGGATACGCGAACAATAAACGATGCCGCAGGCAAGCGCCGCTGCCCGGCTTACGCCAGTGGCAAACGCCAGCAGGCAGGAAGCATGCAGCAGGATCATGCCCCAGGTTCCAAGTACGCTCAGATCGAACCCATCGACGGCTTCGACCGGCACAGTCCGACGAACCGCCGGGCTCATGCGCCTGCTCCCACACCGACCGCCACCCGCCTGGTTTCGCAATCGACACACGATACACGGCAGTGCGGCTGGGCATCGCCTTGCCGGGTCATCACGAGGTGCCAGTATTGCATGATCCTTGCACGAAACAGGGCTGCCGAGACCAGGAAGAAGTACTCGAACATGCGCCGGCTCCGTTCCTCGTGGCGGTCGGCAAACCGGCTCCACGACTTTTGGAAATTATCATTCCAGTCGCGCAGCGTTTTGACATAGTGCGGCCCGAAGTTATGCAAGTCTTCCAGCACAAACAGACCTTCCGTCGCAGTGTGAAACTGTCTCCCGGAAGGCATCAATAGCCCAGGGAAGATGTAGCGGTCGATCCACGGATCGCCTGCCGTGACGGTCGCGACATTAACCGTGCTCTCGATGAGGAACGTGCCGCCGGGCTTCAGCACTCTATGCATCGTCTCCATGAACGTACGGTGATTCTGCTGGCCAACGTGAGGGAACATGGCGATGGCGACGACCTTGTCGTATTCGCCTTGAACATCGCGGTAATCGCAGCGAACGATATCGATGTTGTATCCCGCGCAGCGCTGGCGTGCGTGCCGCATCTGCTCCTCGGAAATGTTGATGCTCGTGACCCGCACGCCATAGTTGCGGTCTGCATAGAGCGCGAATTCTCCCCAGCCGCCCCCGATCTCCAGCAGGTGCTCGCCCGGCTTCAGACCCAGCTTCCGGCAGATGATATCCATCTTCAGGATCTGGGCTTCATCGAGGCTGTCGGTGCCGGCAAAGTAACCGCAACTGTAGTTCATGTAGCGGCCTAGAAACGCTTCGAACATGTCGTTATCGAGGTCGTAGTGCTTTCGCGGAGCTCGCAACGAACGGCGACGGCTCTGGTCGTTGCGGATGCGGTTCAACCAATCCAACGCGAGGGCGCCCGGATGCCGATACGCACGCCTGCGGACGTCGGAACGAACCACGCGAAAGATAAGTTCTTCGGGATCCCGGCACGACCACCAGCCGTCCATGTAGGACTCGCCAAACCCAAGCGATCCGTTCAACAGGGCCCGGCGGAAAAACCGTGAGTCGTGCACCTGGATGTCGTGACTGGCCGGCCCGTTGACGCGGATGCCCGCTTCGGCCAGCCAATTGGTAAGGAGCGTTTCAAAGAATGCCATTTACTCTCCCCTGTAATGCAGGTTGTCAACCTGTCGCCATGGACGGTTGGTCCACGAAAGTGGATGAAAACCAGGGTGGGCAGGCGGTTTCGCCCACGGCGGGTTGACAACCCGCCTGTTGGCCCGGCTAAGACACCGCAGCCCAATCCGCGACGATTTGTTGACTCCGAATCAGCCAACCCATGCACTGGTTCTCAAGTCCGGGCGCGCAGCCCTCCCCAAGATTCACGGAGTGCGGAAAATGTAGGTGGCCCCCGCAATTAAGCCAAACCGTCTCCAGGCGCGGCGGAGCGTCGGCGAGCACGCGCTCCAGCGAGTCCGCCGGCACCATGGGATCGTATCGCGACGCAACAACCAGCGTCGGAACCGTAAGACGCCGCCAAATCCGCGGTGCGCTCGATGCTTGGTAGTAATGGTCGACGTCTTGAAAACCAAAACGCCGCACAATCGCCAACTCGTTCCACTCCGCGCAATTCTTCGCACGCTCGGAGGTCCGCGACCGGCGAAAAAGCCCGGCCCCTTCGCTCAATTCGCTCGTACTGCCGGTTGGCTTCGCGATTCATGATGAGCTTGAGGAGCCGGAATCGCTTGCGGTCGAAGTTGCTCATCACGCGCGCCAGATCGAGCGGCGGGCAGATCGCGACTGCACCGGCAATGCGAGGATCGATCCGCTCCGAGGCAGCTCGTATCACCATGTTGCCGCCCTGCGAGTACCCCATCAGAAAAACCTGGCGATAACGGCGCAGCGCGTGCGCTGCCAGGAGTACGCGGAGATCATCGGTGAGCGCCGCGTGATAGATGTCGTCGCCGTTACCATCTGCCCCGCGAAGCGACACGCGTACCGCCGAAAATCCGGCTTGAACGGCCGATCGTGCCGCACGCAGACAATACTGCGCGTCGGCGTTTCCCGCTATGCCGTGGACGATGATCACAACTGAACTAGCGGACGGAACTTCATGAAGCGCGGCGCGCAACGTGATCGTCCCTACGCTCGGATCGCGGAACTCCAATCGAATTTTACGGGAATTCGGAACTTCTCGCCCGCTGACTTTTTTCGTGAGCAGAGTCGAGGTTTCGTTTCAGCGAGACTTAATTGCCGGCTCGAAGAGGACGGCGGCCGGTTCCGTAAGATACCTGGCGTTGTGAGCTAACGCACTCACCTACGATGTAGGCCCACGTGCTGTCCTTCGTCAGCCCGGTCCACCAGCAGGCTCCGCGATGGTGTGGATCTTGCGTCCGTCGTATACGACACCTGCACCAGGTTGTTTACGGCGGAAGGGTTCCTAGTACCAGCAGGTAGGACCGTCAATGACTCGGCCCATCTCTGTATTTACTTTCCGCCCGTCGCCTGTGCGGCACGCATTTCGCGCGCAGCTTCCTCGGATTTTCCCTGCTTCTGAAACACCATTGCGAGACCGTAGTGCGCCGAACCTAGCTTTGGTTCGAGCCTCACCGCCTCTTCAAATTGCTGCCTGGCCTGCTCCAGATCGCCCCGCTGGAAATAGATCTTTCCCAAGGTGTCGTGAGGCTCCGCCGACGATGGGTCGACCCGGATTGCAAGCAGCATGCGCTTTTGCGCTTCGTTCCAATTCTGCTCCATCGCCGCCATGATGCCGAGATTGAACTGCGCGGTGTAGCTGTTGGGGTCGACCGAAAGCAGATGATTCAGATGGCCGCGCGCCTGGGCGAAATCCTTGTTCTGAATATAGAGCTCCGCGAGCGCCTCGTCCGCACGCGTGTACCACGGTTCGAGCGCCAGCGTGGCCTTAAACTCCTGAACAGCATCGTGCGATTCGCCGAGCTGGAAGTGACAGAAGCCCAGCTCGTAGTGCGCCTGGGCGTCGGACGGGGCCTGGTCAACCACGCGCCGGAATTCACGTGCGGCACGCGCCCAGTCGCCCTGCCGTTGTTGATTCAAACCCAGGCTGAAGCGGATTTCCGAGACATCGGGCAGCTTGTCGGCGAGGCTCTGAAGCACGCTGTCGGATTCGGCCAGTTTGCCCGCCGAGCCAACCGTCAGTGCATTTACGTAGCGCTCAAAGTCCCCGATGCGATCCTTGGGATCGATCCGCGGCTCGGGGCCAGAGGCCTTCCCCGATCCGCTCAGATAGCCGAGCGAGCGGAGTTTGGCACTCGCCTCGGCTGAGGGTGACTTGTTCGCGCTCGTTCCGGAAGAGCCCGACCGTACCGCGGCCATCTGTGCGCGCATCGAGGTGGCCTTCGAGCGCTGCTGGTCGTACAGGTTCTTCGTTTCTCCTGGGTCCGCGGAGAGATCGTACAACTCAGGTTTCGGCGCTTCGATGTACTTGAACGGCCCGGCCCGCAGGCTCTGCAGGCCCGAGCACCCGAAGTGCCGGCGAGCGTAAACGCTCTCCGAATAGACTTCCCGCGGCTCGGTGGCGCCGATCAGACTGCGTCCGCGCATCTCCCCCGGACGGGGCAAACCCACCGCATCGAGGATTGTCGGCGCGACGTCCAGCAGGCTGGCGGGTTCATCCACCCGCTCGCGCAAAGACCGCTTAAACCCAGAAGGCCAGTGCAGGATGAGAGGCACATGCAGGGTGCTCTGATATATGAAGTACCCGTGCGTGCTCTCGCCATGCTCTGCCAGTCCTTCGCCGTGATCCGACGTGAAAACGACCAGGGCCTTCTGAAAAAGGCCACGTCGCTCCAGGAATGCGACGAAATCGCCGAGAACCCGATCCTCGTACGCGAGCTCCGCCGAGTATCCCGTTTCGCCGTGTCGTAAGCTCGGATCCTGCGGGAGGTCGTATGGCAGGTGCAAGTCGTAAAGGTGAAGAAACAGAAAGTACGGCGCGCCACTGGCGTTTCGCTCCAGCCAGCGGGTTCCTGCTTCCAACACCTGCGCTCCCGCCCGCTTACGCTCCACCGGGGCCGCCGTGGTCCTGTTGTGCAGATCAATCGGGCCGTCGTAGACGTCGAAGCCACGGTTCAACCCGAACCGCCGGTCCAGTACGAAACTCCCGATGAACGCGGCCGTCCGATAACCGGCGCTCTTGAGGATTGTCGCTAGCGTCGCGACCTTGGAATCGAGGGGAATGCCGTTGTCCTCAACTCCGTTGGTGAACGGATACGTCGAGGTCAGCAGCGCGGCGTGAGCGGGAAGGGTGAGGGGAAACGGAGTGTTGACCTGAGAGAATAGCGTCCCATTCTTCGCCAGCCCGTCGATGTGGGGCGTCGGGCGGCGGCTGGCCTGATAACAGCTCAGGTGGTCAGCCCTGAGCGTATCGACTGAAATGAGGATGACGGGGGTGGAAGGCTGGGCGTCGCCGGCATAGCACGCAAACCCAGCCAGAAGAAATGCATAACGAACCACTATTTTCCTACGCACTCAAGGGCAGACGAAACCGCCTGCCCCACCAAGCTGCCTCGCAGCAACCCAAAGGTGGCGCAGGCGGTTTCGCCTGTGCATCCTTAATTAGAATTGTATCCGAGCTCCTAACTGCAAACGGCGCGATGGCGTGTCGACCAGGATCTGAGCTTTGCCGAAGCTGCTGCTGCTCAGGTTGGTGTTGATTCCATCGAAGTTCGGATGGTTATCCAGGTTGAGAGCTTCGAAACGAAGCTGCATCTTCACGCGCTCCGTCACCTTGAAGTTCTTGAGCAGCGATCCGTCCAGCCCGTTGAACCACGGACCCCGGAATAAATCGCGGCCCAAGTCGCCGAAATGGACGCCATAGCCCGAGGGATTGACGAAAAGCGAGTTCGGTTTCGCAACCCCGTATTGCGCATTGCAGGCCGCAACGTTGGTCGACTTGGCGCCGGCGTATCCGCATCCAATCGGGTTGTTGTCGATGAAGATGCCGTCGGCCGGGTTGGCGCCCGAATAGACCGCGCCCGCGCTCGGACCGATGAAGTTCGGGTGATCGTTCAAAACCCCGTCGAGATTGTAATCGCCGCCAAGGTTCTCGTGGAACCCGTTCGGATCGAGCGCGTTGCCGACAAAGCGGCTGCGGTTTACGTACACGTCGATCGGATGCCCGGAGTAACCCTGGTAGAAGCCCGAAAGCTGCCAGCCGCCCAGAACCCGTCCCACGAAGCCAGACTGATTCTTAAAGAACGGCAGCTCGTAAGTGAAGATGGCCTTGAAGTTCTTCTGGTGATCGAACGACCCAGGGCCATAGGCGAGATTGGGTTGATTGTTGCTCACGAAATAATACGGCGCGCTGTACCCTCCAGTCGTCGTCGAACCTGAGAAGAGGTCCGATCCTTCGTCCATCAGGCGAGACCATGTAAAGCTGAACTGGAACTGCAGCCCCTTGCTGAAACGCTTCTGAACTTCAGTGACCAGGGCGTTGTAGTTTGAGTTCAGGTTGTTGGCGCGGTAGTTAAATCCGGTGTACAGCGGATTCGGCCGGCTGTTGGCCGTGCTCAGGTTGAGGTTATATTCCGACCCATCGAAACGGTTCAGGTTCATCAACTGCGACAGGTGCCGTCCCATCGAGCCCTGGTAGTTGACCCGCAGCAGGAAGTCCCGCCAGAACTGCCGTTCCACTCCGAAGTAGTAGTTCTGCACTGAGGAATCTTTCATGTGAACGTCCATGGTGCGGACCGACACACGCGGGAGTTGGCTCACACCTGGCGTGTAGCCGGCAATCGACGGCGCGAACGTGTACTTGATGACGTCGCCCGCCGTGGCGTCGTGGTCGAGAAGAGCATAGAACGGTGGGTTCCATGCGCCGTTGGACCAGATGTTATCGAACAGGCGGTCGTAGGAGATGGCGAAACCACCGCGCAGCGCCATCTTGCCGTCACCGAACAGGTCGTAGGCAAAGCCAGCTCGCGGGCCAAAGTCCCTGTTGGGCGTGGTCCACATGCTTGTCACCGGTCCAACACGCGCGGCAGCAACTGACGCTGGATCGGTACCGTTCAGATTCGTGAATTGCGAGATCTGGTTATTGGCTTCCGTCGGCGCCCCGTAGCGTTCCCAGCGCAGCCCAAGATTCAAAGTCAGCCGCGGAGTGATCTTCCAATCGTCATTCACGAAGATATTGGTATCTTTCATGATGTAGTGACGATAGGCGGTCGCTGCCGTGCCAGTCTGTGGATTGATGGAGACCTCCGAGTAGTACGGAAAGTCATGCTGGAAGTTGCTGTCGGGCGAGTTCTCGATATTGGTGATGGTGCCGTTCGGACCAGCCGCCCCAACCGCAGCGGCCGTCGGGCCCACGGTGTTTGAGAATTCGTAGTAACCCGGGCTGCCCAGGTCCCAGTTGCGGTACAGGATGCCGTATTGGAAGCCGCCGCCGAACTTGAACGTGTGCCGCCCCTTGGTCCAGCTCAAGTTGTCCTGGAACTGCCAGCGGTCCTGGACGAAGCCTTCCACCTGGCCGCCCTCATAAGGTCCGAACCCCCAGGAATTGGTGTTCTGGCCGGTCACGTAGTCATAGTTGGCGAGATCGATTATCACCTCACCATTCGGCGATTGGCCGTTGCCTTCCTGGAATGTCGAGAAATGGCGGTTGTGCGCAATTGTCAGCTCATTTAGCAGAGCGGTCGTGAAGAGGTGCGTTTCGACTAGCGCCAGGTTGTGGTAGTGCTCGTAATCGACCGATGGGATCAGGCTCGCGCTGGTCGGAAAACCGCCATTAAGGGAGTCGGTGTTTGTGTACCTGGAAATGTTGGCCGTGAAGCTGATACGATCCTTTTCGCTGAAATTGTGGTCAACTCGCCCTACGTATACGTTCTGGCCCGTCAGGATGGGATCGAGCAGGTTCACGCAGCCCATATGGCCAATGGAGTCCGGGGCGTTTTCCGCCTGCGCCGGGCAAGGAGTGGTCGAGGTCAGTGGCTTGTACTGGTTTAAATACGCCTGTGCAACCGGGCTCGCGCCACTGGTGATTGCCGCCAACTCGCTCGGGGTCGGAACTACCTGGTTCGTCGTCGTCCCCTGGTGCAGATCCAGCCGGTCGTACGTGAACATGAAAAACGTCTTGTTCTTCTTGATTGGGCCGTCGATCTCACCGCCATATTGATTGCGGATGTACTGGGGATTCGGGTTTCCCGCACGGTTATCGAAGAAAGTGGAAGCGTTGAAATCGGTGTTGCGATTGAACTCATACACCACACCATGGAAGCCGTTCGTACCAGACTTCTGCACCGCGCTCACCAGCGCTCCCGCAGCGTGTCCGTATTGCGCGCTCATGTTGTTGGTGAGCACCGAAAACTCGGACACCGATTCGAGCGGCGGCTGAATATTATAGGAGCCTTCGCTGAAGTTGTCGTTATTATCGGCGCCGTTCAGCATGTTCGTGGTGCCGGACTCGCGAGCGCCACCCGCGGCTGCATTGAAGTTCATGCCTTGCGTGACGGCCGGCGCGGCAAAGGCCAGGTCGAACACGTTGCGCGTCAGCAGGGGAATGCTCTCGATCGTGTTCTGATTTACGGTGGTCGAGAGGTCGGAGGTCGCCGTCTGCACCAGCAGGGCGGATGCCTCAACATCTACTGCGGTTGAAGCGGTTGCCACGGCCAGCGTGACGTTCATCGGCACTGTCTCGCTGGGGTCGACCTTAATGTCAGTGATCTGCTTCTCGGTAAAGCCGGATGCTTTAACCGTTAGCTTGTACATTCCGGGAGGTACCAGCGAAAACCGATAGCCCCCATCGTTGCTGGTTTTTGTAGCTTGGGCGATATTCGTGCCGACGTTGGTCAAGGTAACGTCCGCGCCGGCAAGTACCGCGCCGCTGGCGTCAAAAACCGTACCGACAACTACGCCTTGCACAGTCTGCGCGTCCGTGGAGCTCGCGCACGCGAGCAACAGACACACGATTCCTAGAGTTACGGCCAGTCTCCTCATGTGATTCCCTTTCCCTTTGGGCACCAACCAACAGAGGCCGTGCAAAAATATGGAATCGATCCTACCCTGAAGGATCCAAAAAGTCAACGACTTTCGCATACCGCGGCATCCCCACTATCCTCGTGTGTTTTAGGGTCTTGCGACGGTTCGAGGGGCGGGCGATGCTGACTGCTCAACCAAACGGTTTCGCCTGCCCTTTCTCGGTGAGGTGCAAATGCAGGCTGAATGCAAGCTCCACCCTTCCACATTCTTCAAAATATGCGGGATGCAAGTCATTGAGGCAGGATTGAACTCCGCCGCACATGGGCAGCCTGAAGGCTACGTTCCTGCCCACGAGTCGTAAGACGCGAGGAATCAGAGGCTGTGTGGTGGGTGAGCGGCTTCCGCCTTGGCCTCTTTCAGGACTGGAAGGTCCGCGTCGGCATCCTTCCAGATGTCGAGGAAACGATGGTAGGCGGTCCTAGACTGCTCTGTTTGACCCGCCCCTCGCAGCGCCCGCGCCAACTGCAAATGCGCCAGGGCTCCGGTAATATCGCTGAGCACGACACCCGGGTGATCGATGATGTTGTGGAAGTCCGCAGCCGCTGCCGCGTAATCGTTGGCGCGCAGGTGCGCCAGGCCGCGAATGTACACTGCATCCGTTACGGCATAGTAGGCTACAATACTGACTCCCGACTGCGCCAGGTCGTACTCAGCACCTTTCAAGGTGGCGGCAACCGCTTTATCGGGTGCGCCTTGATTCAACCAAGCCATTCCTTTGATGGCAGGCAGGTATTTAAACTGAATCGGCGTGTCTTCAGGGAAGTCCGCGTTCAGTTTCTGCGCCACGGCCAAGCCGCGCGCCGTGTCGCCGGCCAGAACCAGCGCAAGTGCAGGACCGAAATCGGAGTCGCGGCCGCGGAAAGACCCGAGCGCGCGATTCGCGTCTTCTTTCGCCTGCGCCAGGTTTCCCGCGTAGGCTTCCCAGAGTGCGACGCCGCCGCGAAAAACGGCATCACGCTCTAGAAGTTTGGCTTGGTCGGCCGACGCAATTGCCTGCCCGGCGAGCGTCCGCGCGTCGCGCATGCGCCCGAAGTACGCCGCGACCCCGGCCTCCTGAAAAGCGAACTGGCCCTGATCCGCCGATTTCCCCCGGCGTTCGACAGAGAAGCGTAACATCCCGTCGCGGTCTCCCCTGAGGAAGCGCACGAAGTAGCCAGAGATGTAGTGCCATACGTGGTTGAGGCCTCGGGAATTGGCCAGACGAATGGCGGCCTCCGCATCGTCAGGCCTCATGAGGTGCAGATAGAGGCGCGGCAAATTGGCATAGTAAGCGCCGGCGCCTCCGGCGGGGCCGAGCGCGATCGCCCGCTTGGCGGCCTCGACTCCGCTCTCATACCTGCCCGAGCCCATCGCGATCATGCCGCTCAGAAAGTCGGGCGGCAGCCAATCCGATGGAAATCGAGTGCCCCATGCTTCGAGAGTCTGGCGTCCGGTTTCGAGATTGCGCGCGACGTTACGTTGGTAGTTGTACGTGATGAAGAAATTCTCGCGTTCGCTTACTCCGTCTCGCAGCGAGTAGGCTTTCTTCATTGCCTCCTGGCTTAGAGCGAATTCGCCAGCCGCGTCGTAGTCCCGGCCCAACTTCGAGTACGCGCTGGCAAACTGCGGGTCGATTTCAACGGCTCGCTTCAACAGCGAAAAGACCTCCACGACTCCCTTCTGGGCAACCATCCCGAAGGTCAAGCTAAAAAGCTTCAAGGCTTCGAGCGATGAGGTGGTCGCCTCCTCGAGGCGCTGCGGCGGCGGAATGTTTACGAGTGCGCGTCGCAGGCCGGGGGCGAATTCGCGAGCCAGCTTTCTCATTGTGTCCGGTAGCCCATTACGGTGTTCTGTCCTCGCCTGCTGCTCGCTGAGCACCTCGCCGGTCGCGCAGTTTCTGGCCCGCAACTGCAATTGATACGAATCGCCGAGTACCGTCAGGGTTGGTTCAATGACGGCCTTGATGGCCGCGCGTTCGCAGATTTCGCGCGCGATCTCGGGAGACAGTGGCGTGCTCCCCGGCTTACGCATGCGGGCGAGTGTGAATGTGACGCGATCGTCCGGGAGGGGCGTCAGGGCTGGTCCCAGTCCCGTCGCCAGCATTTGTCGGAGGGCCGGATCGTTCGTCCCGGCTTCGCCGCTCGAGGCGGTGATGCTATCCGCGAGGACGACGCGTTCGGGTGTTTGGGGTACACTTGCGCCGCCTCGCAATTTGAAGTAACCCCAGCCCGCGACAGCCAGCGCGATTGCCCCCGCCGCCGCCGCAACGTTCGCGGCGCGCCGCATCCTGCGCGAAGACGAGGGAATCAGGACCCGCGAAATGCGGAGTAAATCCGCGCTGATCTCGCTTGCATGACGGTATCGAAGGTCCCGGTCCTTTTCGAGGCACTTGCCGATAACCCGCTCCAACTCCGGCGGCACGTCCGGATTCAAACGCGAAACCGGCGGCGGCGTGTAATGCAGGATTGACGCAAAGATCTCGTTAATGCTTTGACCGCGAAATGGAGCCTCGCCGGCCGCCATTTCGTAGAGCACGACGCCCAGCGAAAACAAATCGGTACGGTTGTCGAGCGCCTCCGCCCGCACCTGCTCCGGCGACATGTAGGCGGCCGTGCCAATGGCGCTACCTGAATTGGTGAGTTCCTGGTCGAAAGTCCCGGTAGTCTCGGTTGGCGCCTGCTGCTCGGCCTGGTCCGCCCGGAACTTGGCGAGTCCGAAATCCAGGATTTTAGCGTGGTGCCGTTTGGTGACGAATATGTTCGCCGGCTTGATATCGCGATGGATGATGCCGGCCTGGTCGGCGGCGTCGAGTCCATCCGCAATTTCGATTGCGAGAGGCAGCAACTCCGCGATAGAGAGACCCTTCCCCGAGATTCGTTCCTTCAGTGAGACGCCCTCGAGGAACTCCATTGCGATGAAGGAGCGCCCGTCCAGGTCGCCCACGTCGTAGATCGTGCAGATATTCGGGTGGTTGAGTGCCGAACTAGCGCGGGCTTCGCGGCGGAAACGGTTGAGCGAGTCAGGGTCTGCTGTCAAATCTCCCAAAAGAAATTTAATGGCGGCGAACCTGTGCAGCCGCACGTCTTCGGCCTTATATACAACTCCCATGCCGCCGGCGCCAAGTTTCTCGATCAGGCGGTAGTGGCCGGTTTTGCGCGCGGACTCAATGATCGAGTCGTGGCCGGCTTCGACCTCGATTGCCGGACGTTCCAGGAAGCTTCCTGCCTCCTCTTTGCAAGCTAAGAGCGACCGGACTTCACGCTCCAGGGCTTCATCGCCGCCGCACTCCCGCATGATAAACGCGTCACGCTCCTCCGGCGCAACGCTGCTGGCGGATTCCAGCAGGCTCGTGACGCGCTTCCAGCGTTCCGGGTCCATGCGGGGTTCGCCGTTGCTTTTCATCGTAGGCCTACTTCCCGGTTGCCGCTCGATCGAATCGAGCCGCTTCCGCCTTGGCTTGCTGCAGCAGCGGCAGTTCCGGGTCGGCGTCCTTCCAGGTTACGAGGAATCGCCCATACGCATCCTTGGCCTTGTCCGTCTGGCCGGATCCCGCCAGCGCACGCGCCAACTGCAAGTACGCCAAGGCGCCCGTAATGTCGCTGAGCACCACACCGGGATGATCGACGATGCTCTGGAAATCCGCAGCCGCAGCCGCGTACTCTTTGGCGTGGGCATGCGCCAGTCCACGAACATACACCGCATCCATCACTGCGTAAAACGCTACGTTGCTGACTCCCGTTTGCGCCAGATCGTACCCGGCTCCTTTCATGGTGGCGGCAACCGCCTTGTCAGGCGCGCCCCGATTCAGCCAGGCCATGCCTTCGACTGCCGGCAGGTATTTGAACTGAATCGAGGTATCCTCTGGGAACTCCGCGCCCCATGCTCGCTCCACGGCCAGGCCACGCGCTGTATCGCCTGCCAGAACCAGAGCCAGCGCGGGACCGAAATCGGAATCACGTCCATGAAAAGACCCGAGCGCACGATTTGCGTCTTCTTTCGCCTGAGCGGTGTTGCCGGCGTATGCTTCCCAGAGCGCGACGCCGCTCCGAAACAGGGCGGAGCGCTCGACGAGTTTGGCTTGATCGGCCGACGCGATTGCCTGCCCGGCGAGTGTCCGCGCCTCGCGCAAGCGGCCGGAGTAAGCCGCGACGCCGGCCTCCTGGAAAGCAAAAAGTCCTTGATCATCCGACTTCCCGCGGCGTTCGGCCGCATAGCGCACCATCCCGTCGCGATCTCCCTTCAGGAATCGGACGTAGTAGCCGCTCGTATAGTGCCAAACATGGTGGAGGCCTCGGGCATTGGCCTGTCGAATGGCGGCCTCTGCGTCGTCGGGCCTCATGAGAAACAGATACAGGCGCGGCAAGTTGGAATAGTAAGCGCCGGCGCCCCCAACGGGGCCGACCGCGATAGCTCGCTTCGCGGCCTCGACTCCGTTTTCGTACTTCCCGGTTCCCATCGCGGTCAAACCGCTGAGAAAGTCGAGCGGCAGCCAGTCAGATGGGAATCGCCGGCTCCAGGCCTCGAGTGTCTGACGCCCCGTTTCCAGATTGCGCGCGACGTTGCGTTGGTAGTTGTACGTGATCAGGAAATTCTCGCGCTCGCTTACGCCTTCCCGAAGTGCATAAGCCTTCGTAATGGCATCCCGGCTGAAAGCGAATTCACCGACCGCGTCGTAGGCTCGGCCGAGTGTCGAGTGTGCGCTGGCAAACTGCGGATCGATTTCTATAGCCCGCTTCAACAGGGGAAAGGCCTCGACCACTCCTTTTTGGCCGACCACCGTATACGACAAGCTGTATAGTTTCAACGCTTCGAGCGATGGAGTGGTGGCCTCCTCCAGGCGGAGCGGAGCCGGAATGTTGGCGAGCGCGGTTCCCAGGCCGGTCGCGAATTCCCGAGCCAGCTTGTCCATCGTCCCGAAGAGAACCTCACGCCGTTCCGCCCTGGCTTGCTGCTCGCTGATCACATCGCCTGTCGCGCAGTTTCTCGCCCGCAACTGTACCAGATAGGAGTCACCAAGAACGGTCAGCGCTGGTTCGATAACCGCCTTGGCCGCCACTCGTTCACAGATTTCACGCGCGATTTCGGGGGACAACCGCGTGGAAGCTGGCTTGCGCATCCTGGCGAGCAGGTAGGTAATGCGGTCGTCCGGGATGGGCGTCAAAGCAGGTCCTAGTCCTGCCATTAGCGTCTGGCGGAGGACCCGGTCGTAGGTGGCGGCGTCGCCGGTCGATGCGGTGATAGGATCTGCGACAACGACGGGCTCCGGCGCTTTGGGCGTACTCGCAACACCGCGGAATTTGTAGTATCCCAGGCCCGCGGCAGCCAGCACCATTACGCAAGCTGCCGCCGCAACCATCGAAACTCGCGACATTTTTCGGGAAAGCGAGGGAAGCCGGCTTTGTGACATTCCATGCAAATCCGCCCGAATCTCGCTCGCGTGCTGATAGCGCGTTTCCCGGTCCTTATCGAGGCACTTAGCGATAATTCGTTCCAATTCCGGCGGCGCTGCCGGATTCAAGCGCGAAACCGGCGGCGGCGTGTAATGCAGGATGGACGCGAAGATCTCATTGAGGCCTTGGCCGCGGAACGGGGCCTCGCCCGTTGCCATTTCATAGAGCACAACACCAAACGAGAACAGATCGGTGCGCGGGTCGAGCGGCTTCGCACCCACCTGCTCCGGCGACATGTAGGCGGCCGTCCCTATTGCACTACCCGCGTTAGTTAAGTCATGGTCGAACGCTGCGGTTGTCCCGCCTGGCGGCGGCCCGTCGGTCCGGTCTGTTCGGAATTTGGCCAATCCGAAATCGAGGATCTTGGCATGTTGGCGATCGGTGACAAAGATATTGGCGGGCATGATATCGCGGTGGATGATGCCGGCCTGGTCGGCGGCGTCGAGTCCGTCTGCGATTTCGATGGCGAGCGGCAGCAGCTCCGCGATGGGCAGCGCCTTGCCGGAGATTCGTTCCTTTAGCGAAACGCCCTCGAGGAACTCCATCGAGATGAAGGAGCGCCCGTTGAGCTCTCCCACGTCATAAATGGTGCAGATATTCGGATGGTTGAGCGCCGAACCGGCGCGAGCTTCGCGGCGAAAACGGCTCAACAACTCCGGGTCTGCCGTCAAATTGCCGGAGAGAAACTTGATGGCGGCGAACCTGTGCAGCCGGAGGTCTTCGGCCTTGTAAACCACCCCCATACCGCCGCTGCCGAGTTTCTCGATAAGACGATAGTTTCCGGTTGTGCTGGCGGATTCGATCATCGAGTCGCGGGCGGCTTCGACTTCGATGGCCGCACGCTCGAGGAAGCCCGCTGCGTCGTCCTTGCAGGCCAACAGCGACCGCACTTCGCGCTCGATTGCTTCGTCGCCCGCGCACTCACGAGCGATAAACGCCTCACGCTCGTGGGGCGGGACGCTGCTGATGGATTCCAGGAGGGCATCGATTCGTTTCCATCGATCGGGGTCCATTAACGCTTTCATGGCGCGCTACTTGCCCGCCAGGGCTCGATCAATTTGAGCCGTTTCCGCATTTGCTTGCTGCAGTAATGGGAGATCCGAGTCGGCGTCCTTCCAGATGTCGAGGAATCGATGATACATGGCCTTGGCCTTGTCCGTCGGGCCGGATCCCGCCAGCGCACGCGCCAACTGCAAATGGGCCAAGGCGCCGGTGATGTCGCTCAGCACGATCCCCGGGTGATCGACGATGCTCTGGAAGTCCGCGGCTGCTGCCGCATAATCCTTGGCGCGCATATGCGCCAGTCCGCGAATGTACACCGCATCCATCACCCCGTAGAACGCCTCGTAGCTGATTCCCGACTGGGCCAGATCGAAGGTTGCTCCTTTTAGGGTGGCGGCAACCGCCTTATCCGGAGAACCCTGATTCAGCCAAGCCATCCCTTCGACGGCGGGTACGTATTTGAACTGGATCGGCGTGTCGTCGGGAAAGTCCGCCGCAAGTTTATGAGCTACGCCCAAACCGTGCGTCGTATCGCCGGCAAGCACGAGCGCCAGCGCGGGGCCGAAATCCGAGTCGCGCCCGCGAAAAGTTGCCAGGGCGCGATTGGCGTTTTCTTTTGCTTGCGCCACTTCGCCGGCGTACGCCTCCCAAAGCGCGACTCCACCACGAAATACGGCCGATCGCTCGTTGAGCTTAGCCTGATCGGCTAATCCGATCGCTTGCTCGGCAAGCGTCCGCGCTTCGCGCAGCCGTCCATAGTAAGCCATGACGCCGGCCTCCTGAAACGCGAACAGACCTTGATCGTCGGACTTCGACCGGCGTTCCACGCCGTAGCGGGCCATACCGTCCCGATCCCCTTTGAGGAAACGGACGAAGTATCCGGCGATATAGTTCGGCGCGAGGCGAAGGTCCAGGGCATTACCTTGGCGAACCGCGGCTTCGGCGTCATCGGGCCTCATGAGGTGCAAGTACAGGTAGGCCAGATTCCAATAGTAGTGTCCGTCCCGAGGGTTGAGTGCGATGGCGTGTTTGACGGCTTCAACTCCCATCTCATACTTGCCCGATCCCTGGGCCGTCAGAGCGCTGAGTAGACTAAACGGCAGCGCCTCGGTTGGGTAACGCCGTGTCCATGCCTCGAGCGTTTGACGTCCGGTTTCGAGATTGCGCTCAAAGTTGCGTTGGTAGTTGTAGGTGATGAAGAAATTCTCCTGCTCGCTTACTCCTTCGCGCATTGAGTAGGACTTCTTCATGGCCGCCTGGCTGAGAGCGAACTCCCCCATTTCGTCATAGTCGCGGCCTAAATAAGAATGCGCGCTAGCGAATTGCGGGTCGATCTCGACAGCACGGCGCAACAGTGAAATGGACTCAACGGCTCCCTTTTGTGCGGATGCGGAAACCGACAAGCTATAGAGTTTCAAAGCTTCGAGTGATGAGGTGGTCACCTCCTGTAGGCTTTGGGGCGCGGGAAGGTTTCTTAATGCACTTTGGAGCGAGGGTACGAATTCCCGAGCCAGCTTATCCATAGCCCCCAATAGAACATCCCGTCGCTCCGCCCTCGCTTGCTTCTCGCCAAGAACATCGCCTGTCGCGCAGTTTCGCGCCCGCAGTTGTAAGAGGTAGGAGCCGCCTAGAGACGTCAGTGAAGGTTCGAGAACCGCCTTGGCCGCCACTCGTTCGCAGACTTCGCGTGCGACTTCGGCCGTTAGTGGAGTCGTAGCCGGTTTGCGCATTCGAGCGAGCGTGAAAGTAATCCGTTCGTCCGGAATCGGCGTCACGACCGGCCCCAGCCCTGCGGTAAGCGTCTGGCGAAGGACGCGGTCGTAAGCCGCAGCGTCGCCTGTCGTTGCCGTGATGGTATCCGCCACGACGACGAGTTCCTTCGCTTTGGGCGGACTCGAGACGGCGCGAAATTTGTAAAACCACAGGCCGGTGCCCGCAAGCGCGAGCCCTCCAGCTACGGCCGCCGCGACGAATCGACGAAACATCCCACGCGACGGCTGCGACCCGCGGCCTTGCAACATTAACTGCAAATCCGCCCGAATCTCGCTCGCATGCTGATAACGATTCTCGCGGTCCTTCTCGAGGCACTTGCGGATGATTCGCTCCAGTTCCTGGGGCGCTGCCGGATTCAAGCGCGAAACCGGCGGCGGCGTGTGGTGCAGGATTGACGCGAAGATCTCGTGGATGCTTTGACCGCGGAACGGCGCCTCGCCCGTCGCCATTTCGTAGAGCACGACACCAAACGAGAACAGATCGGTGCGCGGGTCGAGCAGCTTCGCTCCTACCTGCTCCGGAGACATGTAAGCAGCCGTGCCAATCGCGCTGCCGGGATTGGTCAATTCGTGGTCGAACGATGCGTTCGTCTCGACAGGCGCCGGACGGTTGACCTGGTAAGTCCCGGACTCGTCACTTCTGAACTTGGCCAGTCCGAAATCGAGAATTTTGGCGTGCTGGCGCGTGGTAACAAAGATGTTGGCGGGCTTGATGTCCCGATGGAGGATGCCGGCCTGGTCGGCAGCGTCGAGTCCGTCCGCAATCTCGATGGCCAGCGTCAGTAGCTCTGCAATCGGTATCGGCTTGCCCGAAATACGCTCCTTGAGCGAAACGCCCTCGAGGAACTCCATAGCGATGAAGGAGCGTCCGTCGAGTTCGCCGACGTCATAGATGGTGCAGATATTGGGGTGGTTGAGTGCCGAACTGGCGCGGGCTTCGCGGCGGAAACGACTCAGCGAATCCGGGTCCGCGGTCAAGTTGCCGGAGAGAAACTTAATGGCCGCGAACCTGTGCAGCCGAACGTCTTCGGCCTTGTAAACCACTCCCATGCCGCCGCTGCCGAGTCTCTCGATCAGCCGGTAATGACCCGCGGTGCTTGCGGACCCCAGGATCGAATCGTTTGGGGCTTCGGTTTCGATCGCAGGACGCTCGAGAAAACTTCCAGCGTCCTCCTTGCAAGCCAAGAGTGACCGGACCTCGCGCTCGACCGCTTCGTCGCCCGCACACTCGCGGGCGATATAAGCGTCACGCTCTAAGGGAGGCAGGCTGTTCGCGGACTGGAGGAGCCTATCGACTCGTTTCCACTGGCCCGGGTTCATTGCCACCTCGAAGTTCACGCCACAGCCATGTCTTTGCAGTAATCCAATCGCGCGCCACGGTCCTGGGCGAGAGCTTCATCACTTCCGCAGTCTCTTCAACGCTGAGCCCTCCAAAGAAGCGCATTTCGACAATTTGAACTTTACGGTGATCGAGGCGGGCCAATTCGTTAAGCGCGTCGTCGAGCGCAGTGATGTCGGGGAGGTTTTTAAGCGTCGCTGCCTCATTCAGGTTAATGTGCTGGAAACCAACGCCGCGTTTCAAGTTGCGGCGCCGCGCCCGATCCACGAGGATGCGCCTCATCAACTGGGCTGAAACGGCGAAGAAGTGGGCGCGATCCTGCCACTGCATCCTCTTATAGTCCACGAGGCGGATATAGGCCTCGTTGACGAGGGCGGTCGCCTGAAGGCTGTGGCCCACCCGTTCGCGGTTCATGTATTGCCGGGCCAGGCGATGAAGCTCGGCATAGACGACGGGAATCAGGTCATCGAGGGCATGAGAATCCCCTTGACTCCAGGCACGCAGAAGCCCGCTTACGTCGGGAACGGCAGCGGGAGTCGCACTGGTAGTGGGATCTTGCACCACGGATAGGGTCGATTATACCGTGAGGGCTCTTTTAGGAAATTTTCATGGCTGGGATGGCAGTTATTGAACTCAGGCTGCGCCTAAGGACGCGGAGGGTTCCAAAAACCATGACACGTAGATTCAACTTCAGAGTGTGGACCTTAATTTTCCTCAGCGCCTCGGCGGCCGCGGCGGATAATCGCTTAACCTTGATCGACTATCCAGGAGCTGGCAGCACGCAGGCTTGGGGCATTAACTCGCGGGGCGACATCGTCGGTTACTACACCGGCTCCGACAACAATACCCACGGGTTTTTATTGAACGGAGGCCACTTTTCGTCGATTAATTATCCTGGCGCGGCGGTTACGCTCGTCAATGGCATAAACGCGCAGGGAGACATTGTGGGGGAGTTCGGCGCGACGGCCGGCAGTCCACATCGAGGATTCCGGCTTGGAGCCGATGGTGTCTACACGGCTTTCGACTTCCCCGGCGCGACCACTACTTCGCTCATTGGGATCGATGCACGCGGCGAGATGGCCGGGCAGTACACTCTCGCTGACGGCGCTCGGCATTGCTTCCTGTGGGCCGCAGGAAGTATCACTAAGATCGACTATCCCGGAGCAAGTGCGACAGGCCCGATCGGCATCTCGCCATCAGGCGAAGTGGTGGGCGCCTACATGCTCAATGGCGTCGTTCACGGTTATGTCTACTCGACAGGCGGCGGGTTCACGACGATCAACTATCCCGCGGCCACATACACCAACGTTACCGGCCGGAACGCGTCGGGTGTCGTGGTGGGACGCTATCTGGATTCAGCAAGCGTCAGCCATGGGTACATCCTTTCCAACGGGCAATTCACCAGCGTCGATTATCCAGGTGCGTCCTTCACGGGCTTGACGGCTATCGACCCGGCAGGAAACATCACTGGCCGTGCGACGGTGAATGGCGCGACGCATGGCTTCCTGCTCGCTTCTGCACAGGCCCCGCTGCAATACACGATCACCGATCTCGGTGTGGTCGGCGCCAACCCAGGACAGCCGTTTGCGGTAACGAATAACGGTTTGGTCGCCGGCGTGGTGGTGTCGGACGCCGGGGTTTCGCACGCAGTGGTGTGGTCCGGCGGCAGCATGACCGACCTCGGCAGTCCAGGACTTAACAGCATCGCGTTTGGCATTAACGAGCGAGGCGTAGCGGTGGGGCAGGCCGAGATCAACGCCAACGATCCAAACGGCGAGGATTTCTGCGGCACACAAGCGTTGGGCCTTAAAGGAAGTGGCGCCACATGCGTGCCGTTCGCGGCCCGATTGGGGTCCATGCGAGCGCTACAGACGCTAGGTGGCTCGAACGGGGTTGCGCAAGCGATCAATGGGCGCGGACAGATCGCCGGGACGGCGGAGAACACCACCGCCGATCCAACGTGTCCCGCCCCGCAAAAGTACCAATTCAAGCCGGTGCTCTGGCACGGCGAAGACGTCGAAGAGCTGCCGACGGTGGGAGGCGACCAGAACGGTATCGCCCAAGGCATAAACGAGAATGGGCAGATTGTCGGCGGATCCGGCAACTGCGCCCCATACAATCCTGACTTCCTTCAATCCCTGCAGCCCCTGCACGCACTGTTGTGGGAAACCGGCCGCGTGATCGATCTCGGGAATCTCGGCGGCACGGGTCAGGTCCTTGGTCATTTTGCGCATACCATCAATAACAATGGCGAAGTGGTCGGTTACTCCGATGTCACGGGCGACATGGCCGTTCACGCATTCCGCTGGACCCGGAACTCCGGCATGCAGGATCTCGGTACACTCGCCGAGGATGGTCATAGCGTCGGACTCGGAGTCAACGACCAGGGCGTCATAACCGGCGTCTCAATATCTCCCGATTTCAGCTCCATCCGGGCGTTCGTGTGGCGCGGTGGCGCGATGACGGATCTCAATCAACTAGTCCCCTCGACCTCCGCCCTGTATCTACTGACAGCCTGTTCGGTGAATGCGCACGGCGAGATCACCGGCTTTGCAGTCGATTCGGATGGGAACACTCACGCATATCTGGCGACGCCTCTAGGCGCCGGCGACAATTCTGAGATGGGAGTAAACACGTCGAAACTCTCCGAGGCAGCACGGGATCGGATGCGGCGCGTTGCCTCGGAACTCATGGCGCATAGAAAGATGAGCCGTTAGGTTCTGTCGGATCAAATGGGGCGGTGACACGGTCGCCGCCCCCGGTGTCCATCATGCCTTCCACCACCGGACAGGTTCTATGGGGCAGCCTATGGGGCAGCCGCTCCGCGCGAAACGAGTAGCGATGCCACGGCGGCCTTGCGACAATTCTTCGCCCGCCGAAGCGGCGTATCTCCGGACTTGTCTCGCGCGTTCATGTCCGCACCGCAATCCAGCAGTGCCTCAGCCACGTCGGTATTTCCCCGCCGGGCCGCCATGTGGAGCGCGGTGCACTGTTTGGAGTCGCTGCGCGCATCTACATTTGCTCCCGCTCGAACCAGCACGCGGACAAGCTGGCCGCCACTTCTTAGCCGGCACTGGTTCGCCAGGCAGTACAACGGGGTGTGTCCGCCCGCGGTTCTCATGTTGGGATCCGCACCAAGACGAAGCAGCAATTCCAACATCTGGAGGTTTCCTTGCGCCGAAGCATCGTGAATCAGGGCGCGGCCGTAGCGGTTGCGGACCTGCGCCAGCGACGGATCGTCACGCAGTTGACGCCCGGCATACTCGAGCAAGGTATCGTCGCCGGTTTCCATGATCAGCGCCAGAGCGTGCGCGAACACCGCACGGTCACGAGCGAATCTGCGTTGGAGCGTGGGACTCTGGATCAGCGCACGGACGTGTCCTCGATCCCTATTTCGAATGGCCGCGGTAAGATCATCCAGCCCTCGCTGTTCGTCCCATCGTGCTGTCATTTCACGGCGGATGCCGTCATCCGCGGGATATTCCGCCGCAGCCATCTCACCGAGGTCCTGCCCGCTGTTTACAAGATACGCGGATGACCGCTCGAAGAGTTCGCGCAACGCAAGGCGGACGGATCCCTCGATGGGCACATCGTCAAGCGCCTTGGCCATGTTGCCCAGCCAGGCTTCACGTTCCCGAGGTCCGATTTTGAAACGGCGATGAGATTCGCGCAGACTCAGGAACCATCGCTGTTCAGCATCTTCGGCGGGCCCGCCAAGGAACTGGGCAAGAAACGCCGCAAAAGCGTCGATGGCGCAGCGCAGGGTCTTCCCTGGAAACAACGGCCGCAGAACGGGGTCACGCTCCACTCGGGCGTAGAATGCTTTCGATAGCTGGCGGCAAGTTTCCCGGCCGCCGACTACCTGGTAGAGATCAACCAGATTGGTAGAGCCGGCGGCGTGCTCACACGACATTGGCGTCAATTTAGCACGTTGTGCTCAAGTGGTTTTATTCCATATGAAGCGCCACGGCTGGATCCACCCTGGATGCCCGGAGAGCCGGCACGGCGCATGCGGCAAGCGCCGTCAGCGTGAGCACAGCCGCGCTGGCGACGTACGTTACCGCGTCGCGCGGACCAATCGAAAATAAGAGCGATGCAAGAAACCGCGTGAGAATGGCGGCGCCGGCGAGTCCCACAATAATTCCCGCCGCTGTGATTCGCAGGCCATCCCTTGCCACCAGCCGGAGGACGTCGGAAGATTTTGCGCCCAGCGCGATCCGGATGCCGAACTCACGGGTGCGTTGGGATACTGAGAAAGCCAGCACACCGAAAACCCCGACCGATGCCAGCGTCAGCGCAAGGACCGCAAACACGCTCACAAGCCCGGCCCGAAAGCTCGGTTCGGCAAGCCCCCCGTTTACAACCTCGTCCATCGTGCGCACTTTTGTGATGGGCAAGTTGCGATCGACGCGGGCTATGGCGGCCTTGATCGAATGGAGAATGGCTGTAGGGTCACCAGACGTGCGAACGGCGATCGCAGAGGCGAACCAGGCATTCTGCGCGAGAGGAACATACACTTCGAGATTCTTCTCCTTTTCCGCCAATCCTTCGATCTTGACCTGGTGGCTGACGCCCACGACCACACGATCGACCGGCTTCACTCCGGACAAGTCCAACGCATCCACGTTCACGACGGCGCCGATGGGGTCACGGTCGGCCAGGTAGCGCCGCGCGAATTCTTCGTTGACAATGCAGACCTGCTGGTGCGACCCATCGTCAGTGGTGCTGAATTCCCGCCCGCGCAGAATGGGGATGCCGAGCGTGCGGAAATAGCCGGTGCTCACCATCTGGTAGTGCGTAGCCGGTTCATGCCCCGGTTCGGGTTTCGGCTTTCCGACTACGAAGAAATTTTGGCCGATCTGCCAGCCGTCCGTCGGCAGGCTGAACCCCATGCCGATGTCGCGAACTCCCGGGACAGTTGCGATCTCGCGTTCTATGCCTTGATAGAAGGCAAGAGCGCGGGTTGTTTCGGGATACCGCGCCAGCGGCAAGCTTACGTGCATCGTGAGGACTTTGTCGGCGTGGAAACCCGGATCGACGCTGTCGAGCAGGAGGACGCTGCGCAACAACAGCCCCGCGCCCGCCACCAGCATGACGGCCGCGGCGATCTCGCCCGCGGCAAGAAATGCCCGGAACCTGGTTCCCACGGAGGATGCCCTGCCGCCCGAGCGGAGCGCTTCGGCCAGGGAGGTGCGCGACGCTTGCCAGGCCGGCGCGAGGCCACAGAGTGCTGCCGTCAGGGCCGTAACCGCGATGGCGAACCCGGCCACTCGTCCGTCGACAGATAGCTGTAACCAAACCGGCAGCATGCCTTGCGGCAAAAGGGCCGGGGCAGCGCGCAGCGTCACCTCAGCGAGCAAGAGTCCTGCCGCTCCGCTGAGGAAAGTGAGCAGCGCGGCCTCCGTTAACAGTTGTTGCAGGATGCGCCGGCGCGTACCGCCTATCGACGCCCGGATCGCGAACTCGCGCGTTCGTACGGACCCGCGCGTCAGGAGCAGATTTGCAACGTTGGCGCACGACATCAGCAACACGAAACCAACCACGCCTCCGAGAATCCATGATGTGCTGCGCAAATCGCTCGACACCAGAGCCTGCCGCAGCGGCTCGGTGGTGATTCCCCAGTCACGGTTGGTGGATGGGGAACTTCTGGCAATGTTCTGTGAGAGAACCGCGAGATCGGCGCGTGCCTGGATCATCGAAACGCCGGGTTTCAGCCGTCCCACCACCGACAGAAAGTGCGTCGCGCGCCAGGATGGCTGTTGTTGGATAAAGAATGGCGTCCAGAAGTCGGCCTTGAAGAAGATTTGAAGCGCCTCCGGAGCGACGCCGATGATCGTATAGCGCCGTCCGTCGCTTGCGATCGACTGGCCGATGGCACCGGGGGAAGCACCGAAGTGGCTACGCCAGAAACGCTCGCTGAGGATCACTACGTCGGGTTTGGGCTTGACGTCCTCTGCGGTGAAAGTTCGTCCGCTGATGGGTGGAATGCCAAGCACGTCGAAAAACGAGGCTGTAACCGCCTGCCCCCGGATCAGTTCCGCTGAACCGTCGCTGCCCGTGAGGGTCAGGTTCGCTCCGCTGATCGCCGCCATAGAGCTGAAACTATGGTTCAGGTTGCTCCAGTCCTGGAAATTGAGCGGCGCTACGGTATTGTGCGCATACCCGGGGGGAGCTTCCCACAATTCCACGAGTTCCTGCGGCTGCGCGAACGGCAGCGGCTTGAAGACAACCGCATCCAAAAGCGTAAAAATAGTGATGTTTGCGCCGATGCCCAAGGCCAAGGCGATCGCCGCGAGGAACGTGAATCCCGGATTGCGCAGAAGCACCCGCGCGGCAAACCGCAGGTCGTGCAACAGGGTGGTCATAGGGTTGTCTCCTTTCCGCATTTCGCCAGGCGTTCGCCGACCAAGTTCGGCGATGTGTTCACAAACCGCGCCGCACGCGAGATCAATCATCGTCCGAGCCGTCTTGAGAAAACCGCGGCGCTCCTGCCGTTGATCGTCAAGCGCGGCAAGCAGATCTGCGCCCAGCATCGCGCGGAAGCGGCGCGGATAAAGCCGCAAGAGCGCGACAATCAGGAATCTTGTCAACTCTCCGCCTCCGATAGCAGCTTGCGTGCGCGAATCAACTTCATGAGTTCTGCCAGCCGCTGCGCTTCGCTCTTCAGGGCGGCGTGTCCAAGAGGCGTAAGGGAATAAAGGCGCCTCCGCTCATCTTCTCCGGCGCACCGGATCAGGCCCTCGTCCATCAGGCGACCCAGAAGACGATAGAGCGAACCAAGCTCCAGCCGCACTTCGCCGAAGGACTCCGCCTCGACTTCCTTCATCAAACCGTAGCCGTGGAGAGGAGCTTTCGAAAGGGCCAGCAGAATGTGAAGATCCGCGGGCTTCAGTGGCATATGAGTATTTTACTCATATATGCGCGATTTGCAAACGGAAATTGTGGTAGAACGTCTACCATGAGAGGTCGGGTGCCTACGTATGGGGAATAGGATGCGCTGGTTTCGTCGACGCAAGTTGGAGCAGGATCTTGACCGCGAACTCCAGTCGGATTTGGAACTGCAGGCGGCCGAGTTGGAGGAAGCGGGGCTCTCGGCCAATGATGCGCGCTATGCCGCCCGACGGGCGTTCGGCAATCGGGCCCTGGTGAAAGAGGAGGTGCGCGAAATGTGGGGTTGGACGAATCTGGAAAATCTTCTGCGGGACACGCGTTACGCGCTTCACATGATGCGGCGTAGCCCCGGCCTTTCTTGTGTCGCAATTCTTTCGCTAGCGCTTGGGATCGGGGCCAATACGGCCATCTTCAGTCTTGTTGACGCCGTGATGTTACGGCTGTTGCCCGTTCAGGACCCGGAGCACCTCGTTTTGCTTTCGAAACGTCTCGAGAATGGGACCGGTCATGCCTTTTCATACGCCGGGTTCACGCTGTTTCGCGATCAGAACCACGTCTTGAGTGGGCTGCTTGCGTTTGAGAATCCGGAACGCGCGCGCGTTAGCATCGGCACCGGGGAATTGGAACAGGTCTCGCGAAGTTTTGTTACCGGCGACTATTTCGAGCTGTTAGGGGTGAACCCGGTCCTGGGCCACACGTTTTCGAGCGCGGACGATCGGGTCCCCGGTGGAGCGCCATACGCGGTCTTAAGCTACAGCTACTGGGAGCGCCGTTTTGCCGCGGATCCTTCCGTGCTCGGGAAACGCCTCGTGGTGGATGAGATCCCGGTCACCATCGTCGGCGTCGCGCCGCCGGGTTTTACCGGAGTTGAGCCCGGCATTGTATCCGAACTGTGGTTACCGGCCATGATGATGGACCAGCGCTGCCTCGCTAACCCGAACTGCCAGACATTTGGAGTTTTGGCGCGCCTCAAGCCTGGCGTCGGCCTGGAACAGGCGCGAGCGGAACTCGACATCCTCCACCGCCAGCATCTTTCCCAACGTGCGGTAAACATCTCAAATTCGTCGGCGCGCGCCAGATTTCTCAATCAGTCGATCCTGCTGACGAAAGGTGGTAACGGATTGTCGCCGGTAGGCGACAGGTACTCGACCCAACTCAAAGTGTTGATGGCGGTGGTTGGGATGCTGCTATTGATCGCGTGCGCGAATATTGCCAACCTGCTGCTGGCGCGCTCGGCCGCAAGACAGCGTGAGATCGCCGTCCGCGTTTCAATGGGCGCCTCGCGCGGCCGGTTGATACGGCAGCTTCTGACTGAAAGTGTTCTTCTCTCTCTCATCGGTGGTGTGGTCGGCGTCTTCTTCGCCCAGTGGGGCAGCCGAATGCTGGTGACGCTGGTCTCCGATCCCGGCAATCCGCTCGTGTTGGATCTTGGCGCCAACGTGCCTGTACTCCTCTTTACCGCTGGAGTTTCGATTCTGTGCGGACTGTTATTCGGTATTGCGCCTGCCCTGCGCGCATCCCGCGCCGACCTTGCGACCGCGCTTAAGGCTAAAGCCGGTCGTGCTGACGGCGCGCAAGGCTGGATCGGTCTCGGACGGCTTCTGGTGGTGTCACAAATCGCGTTATCGCTTCTACTGCTGGTGGGCGCAGGCCTGTTTGTCCGTAGTCTCTCGAATCTCAGGGCGCTTGCCACAGGCTTCAATCGCCAGAACGTGTCGATGTTCGAATTGTCGATTCCACGATCGTGGAAAGCTCCGGAGGCTGAGGCCGTCGCGAACAGGGTGCTGGATCGCATTCAGTCGCTCCCCGGCGTGCTGGCCGCCTCCACATCCTTTCCGCTGGTCCTGGAGGGAGGAACCTGGGATGACACCATCGCGACGGAAGGCGAATCGCCAGTGCAGGGGGAGGATAGAAGTGTCAACCTCGTACGTGTCTCGCGCCGATTCTTCGGCACGATCGAGACGCCGCTGGTGGCGGGCCGCGGCTTTGGGCCGGGAGACACGGCAACCTCACCGTCAGTGGCGCTGGTCAACGAAGCCTTTGTACGCCGGTTCTTCAATGGGACGAACCCAGTGGGCAGACGCTTCAAAGCATCGAAGCGGCCGGCCGCGACTGAAATCGTGGGCATAGTTCGCGATTCGAGGCTCGTCCGCCTGCGTGACGAAACACCGCCGATGGCATTCCTGCTTGCCGACCAGATCCAGGGGCCTCTCGGCGCGGTCACAAACCCCACCGGCGGATTCCTGGTGAGAAGTATCGGTGATCCGGCAACGGTGCTATCGTCACTGCCCCAGATACTGAAGGAAATTGATCCGAACCTTCTGCCGCTTCGCCCCCGAACGCTCGTCAGTCAGATGGATCAAGCCCTGGCGCAGGACCGCATGATCGCCAAGCTCTCCAGCTTCTTCAGCGCCGCCGCTTTGTTGCTGGCGTGCATCGGCTTGTACGGCATTATGTCCTACACCATCACTCGCCGCACGAACGAAATCGGAATTCGCATTGCGTTGGGCGCCCGCACGAGTGACGTGATTCTCCAAATAATCCGCGAGACGCTCGTGCTGGCGGGTTCGGGAATCGTATTGGGAATCTCAGCGACCGTGCTTGCGACACGACTGCTCGGGAGCATGCTTTTCCGCCTGAAGCCGTATGATCCTTTAACGATATTTATGACTGCCGTTTTACTTCTGAGCGTTGCCTTATTGGCGGGATACTTGCCGGCGCGTCGCGCTGCGCGAGTCGATCCCATCGCGGCTTTACGTTATGAGTGAAAACCGAAGTTAGCATGCGCTAAATCCGTTATGCGGCTACATCAGGGAAACGGCTGAGAACTATACTTAACAGCGGTCACGTTAAGATAGCGGATTAACAATGCTTCGCGGACGCGCGCGTGCAGTACACGGACCTCTTCGGAATTATCGAAAGCACCGGCGCCCGACCGCAAAAGTGTCGAACTACTGAAAAGCCGAGCGAATCTGGTGAGGTTTCTGGCGCGCCCGGAGGGACTCGAACCCCCGGCCTATTGGTTCGAAGCCAATCGCTCTATCCAGCTGAGCTACGGGCGCGTCATCTCAATTATACGCGTGCTACCGGGCGGCCTCTTTGGCGGCGGTGAGGGCAGCCTCGTAGTTCGGGTGCTCAGCCACCTCTTTGACATACTCGGCGTGCTTGATGGTGTTGTCCTTATCGACCACAAAAATCGCGCGACTCTCGATGCGCAGTTCTTTGATTAAGGTCCCGTAGTGCTCACCGAAGGAACCACTCTTATGATCCGACAACATCTTGACGCGATCGACACCAAAGGCTCCGCACCAGCGTTTCTGCGCAAAGGGCAGATCCATGCTCACAGTGTAAATCGTGACATTGGGAAGACCTGCTGCTTCCTCATTAAAGCGCTTCGTTTGGGCGTCGCAAACCGGCGTGTCTAAGGACGGCACGACACTGAAAATACGAACTCCTTGACCGGTGCCTGCCAGCGTGACCGGCTGCAGACTGTCGCTCACTGTATCGAATTCCGGGGCTTTATCTCCTGATTTTAATTCCGGACCCAACAGGGTCATCGGATTTCCTCTTAACGTTGTTGCTCCTGCTCGCTCCTGCACTTGGTCAGTTGTCATCGCAGGCTATTGTACCCTGCCCGACGAGTTCGGAAAAAGCCCGTTGAATTCAAAGGACTTGCCATGGAACCGAGAGGGCCGAATCCAGCCAGAACCGGCTGTTTTTGGCCTTATCCAGCCAGTAAACTAGCCAGTGTGGAGAGGGTCTTTGCGCTGTGTTTCAAACCCTCTCCACCGGGCCCAATACCGGGTTCTTTCATTCAAGGATCTGCTCGCCCGAATAAAGAAGGGGAGGGTAGTGGTTCCGCCTACTACTTCGGACCTACCTCGCAGGGCACCCGCAAACCGCTATCTGTTCGAGTCGCGCCAGTGCAGGCAGTTCAGCACGCGACGGGTTCAACAGATAGTAGAGGAGCATGCCGCCCTGGCTGACATCCCCGAGCGCATGCACCCGCATTTACTCAGGCATTAAATGCTCACTTGGTGACGGCTCAGGGAGTACCGGACGCGCAAATACAGCTAATCTCCGCCACGCCAGCAAGAAGTCCCTGGAGGTCTACCAGCATCTCAGCCTCGCGAGCGTACAGCCGGACTACCAACGTGACGTACCGGAACTTGAGTTTTAGACACTACCGAGCGCTGGCGGGGGTAAAATGGCCGATAACTGTCGGCGTGCTCTGCCCGCAAACCCAAGGGGGATGGGCGCTGACTCGGGATTGGAGAACACGGGGTATGGCGAAGGCGGCGGAAGTACAGAAGGCATTAGTGGCCCTACGGGAGGCCGAAGAAGCAAGGGCAGGTGAACTCATGAAGGCGTGCCTCAACCAGCCCGATGCCGCACTTCAGGCGCAAAACAACGGTTCGCCGGTCTCACCAATTGACTATCTTGTCGCCCGGGTACGCGACGCGGTCTACAGCGGCGACAATTCCAGGGTTGCTACGCCGGACCGCAAACGAATCGCCGATAACGTAGGCCAACAACTCAATCTCCTCCTGCAAAACATCCTTGAATCGATTCCCGACCCGAATGGGACGCCAAGTGACGTCATGATGTCCTGGGGTAGCCAGCTTAAACAGTATGACTCTCCAAGCTGTCCGGTGAGTTCGTATTTCGCGTCGACGATGGACCGGTGTTACTCAAAGGCCCAGGCGGTTGTGAACCGGGAACTGGCCGACCCGCGAACGGAGCTAGGCGCGGCGAAGAAGGCCCTCGAAGCGAGTTCAGCCTCCGGCTCGAATGCTGCATGATCGGCCCGATCGAAACGAAACGCCAGAGAACCAAGTGCACCTGCGTTCATGCAACGACAATGACTTCAATTCACGGTATCCAGCGGTAGTAAAGGCACTCGCAGCCCTGCCGGACGACACGGTGATTGACGGCCAGGTAGGTAGTAGCGTTGGACTAATGGTGAGAACTCGCTAATGTGCAGGCCAGGCATGTGGAAAGACTTCCCGTAAATATGCTGGTGTTTCGAGGCTCAACGTTAATGCCTCCCCTGCAGTCGACAATACCTTCCGAATACCGCGATGATTCAGGGGCAAACCGGAACGAACCTCCAAAATGTTTGGTAAATGCCGTGCGATCGGGGAAGGACCAACAGTATGGAACACGCGATTCCAGGTGAATGCCAGTGTCCGACATGGCGACTTCTCGCTCATGTACCAGCCCTTGCAAGGACCTATTCTCCGGTGTCTATTACGACCGCGCCATGTTCGGAGCGCAGATGCATGTCCTCGGGCGGTGTGCTGCCGTCGCCCGGATATGTAAATACGTATAATGCACCGTTCCGTTCGAGCTTCACATTCGCGGCGAATTCGGTGCGACAGACGAAATCCTCCGGACGGCTGACAATCGCCTGAAAGGGAGTGCGGAACGCCGCGGGAACGAGAACGCGGACTGGGAGTTGGGCCCACGCCATCAAGGTCCCTTTGAATTTTGGCGCTGTAATCTTCAAATTGATCTCGGCTTCGGCACTGAGAACCACCGTTCCTTCCGAACCCGCATAGTCCACGACAAAAGCCGCAGCGTCCACCTTACCGGTCGTATTCAAAACGGTCGCTCGCGCGTGAAGAGCTGCTACCCTCACCGGGCCGCTCATATTTCGGGCTGAAACCGCCGCGAAGGAAGCATGCACGGTTGTGGGTGCATCGGCTGGAGCCTGAACAATCAGGTTGCTGCCTGCCGCGGCCATGCCGCAGACGCCAGGACCGTTCAAAAAAACGGTCGCACCTGCACGAACGAGAGACACCTCTTGCAGATGGTCAAGTGCTGCGCGCTCGCTGTTTCCGTGCCCGTAGGCGCAAAAACGCAGTGACCAGTCCTCCCGCCCGTCACCGCTTATTTCAACACCTTGCGAGGCGTTGGCAGCAATCGTGAGTGCCGGAACCTCCGTGCGTGGGATCGCAAGCTCTTCCCGTCGTACACGACGGTAAGGAGGCTGCCCTGACGCGACGAGCCAAATTCCCGGCTGCAAGGGTTGGCCGGGCGTTCGGTCCTCACATGGCGGGGCGAATCGAGCCTCCTGGAACAGAAACTCCGGTGCAGCCTGTGTGTCTTCTTCGTGCCGAGCTCGTGACGACGCTCCCGAGAACCACCGGCGCGCGGCCCCCGAGGTGGGCCATGGATGTCGCATCCCCATTCTCCTCATTCCACCACAGGTGCTGGCCGCTGCCTGTTGCGAACCCGGCGTCGACGTAGAACGCGTTGCTGACGTTTGCCGCTCCCGTGAGGTTAACGATGTTACGTTGGAGGATCGCGCCGTCCTGGTGGCCTGGTGGGGTCCGCTCATTACTGATCAACTTATGGCCGTAATGCCGCCGCGAGAACTTCGCGCGCACGTGCCCCCCCGGCACACGCAAAAAGGCCACCCGGAATGAAATCCGCAGTGGCCGTGGTGACTGACCGTCGGTCCTACTCTTCGGTTTTATAAAGCCTTTGCCCGTCCGCGTTTTTCTCCGATGCTATCTTGTAGCCGCCCTTTGCGCCGGGGATGCTTATGAACCCGCGAATTGTGTGCGGTTGCCACGAGGTTAGCTCGGCGATTTCATTCAAAGTCACGCCCCTCGATCGCTGGAGCAGTTTGACAACTTCGCTCTTCTTGTTCGCGCGCTCATCGGCGGGCTTGCCGGCGGCTTTCTTGCCGGCATCGGTTTTCTTGGTCCGCTTCGTGTCCTTGGTGGTCGCGGGCCTCGCACCCTTGGCGGCTCTCTGGCCCTTGGGCGCGTTCTTCTTCTGGCGGGCGCCCTTCTTCGCGGGCACCTTCTCCGGCGCGACGTCCGCGCCCTGTTCGCTAACGGCGGCGGTGCTGTCGACCGCTGCTGCTTCTGTGTTTGTCATGTTGACCCTTTCTGCTCAATCGTTTGCGCGGGCTTAGCGCGCACAATGGATCACTCCGCTGGCGGAAAAAGGCAAGCAGAATCTGACCGCAGTTGCTCGGAAGATGCCTGTCACCAGCTGGGGAAACTTGCGCCTGACGCGTCGGACTCCTTTTTTATTTATCCCGACAAAACGAGGCTTGCCCGCGCACCACATGAATCACTCCGGTTGGGGACGGAAGCAAGGTAATTCTGCAGGAAGCAGGACCCCGTTAGCCAGCTTGAGCGCCATGGCGGGTGGGTGCCTTTTTATAGACGCCGTCAAAACGAAGCCGGGATATCAGTAGGCTCATAAAAGGTTCCTCCACCCAGTGTTATGGCCACCTCAGACGCACTCATTACCAGGGCAAAATCTTCATCCGTTGGAAGGGTCTTCAACTTCCAGGTTAGGGAACGGAATGATAGACTCCCGATTTCACGCGTAGCCTTTCTGATGACATACCCCACTTGAGGATTAACGAGCGTCGGCACCTCGAAGTGGTCCTGGAGCGAGAGAATTACAGTTAGAATCTCTTTAGACGTTAGGGCCATCAAGTCATGGACAGCCGAGACGATCCCAGGGATTACGATGGTCGCCTTTCGGAGTGATTTGACTTGGTTCAAGCGTTTCAAGCCATCGACGTCAGTGGAGATGGGACCATCGGGAGAATCGCCTCCCCACACTCTTTGGGTAAAGAAGCCTGTCACCCCTTTAAATGATTTCGTTCTGACATCTTCGTCCTTATGGATCTCGGCATAGTAGTTGAACACTGCTAATCCTCCTTATCTGGTCGCGCCCAGGCACGAGCAGAGGATCGGCCGCGCGTGATGTCCGTTCCAAGCCGCCGCTCACTTTAGGATTCGGAGCGAGCGACGACTTTCGGTGACGGCACTATCAGGCCTCCACACATTTCAGCGAGATTCGGCGCTGGATTTGGCAGGCATCTTACTGCGCCGCGGCCAGTCTTGACGCGGTATCCAGATCAGGCGCCGCTCGCTCCCGCGACCTCGTGTTGCGATACGACGATCGTGTCAGAGAGCTTTCTTGCAGGAGATCCGCCGCCCTTCCCTTTGGCGATACCCACCCGGCATGGTGAGCGGCGCATGGTACGCGCGGCGACCGGCTCGCTATCGGGGCGAGCGTCATCGGTCCGAGTCACATCCGCCGCTTCGGCGCTCGAGGACGATGCGCTTGGCCTCATGGCCGGCGGGGAGCATATGATCGTGGCGGTGGCCGACGGCGTGGGCGGTGAGATGTACTTGACCGGCGGAGACGGCCATGTTCTCGACGCGCGAACTGGTTCACAGGTTCACACGCATGAGTTGCTCGAGTTGACGTTCATGCCCGCTGTCCCAACCCCAACCCGTGTCCCAACCGCTGTCCCAACCTAACATCTTCGTAACCGATTCGATCTTCTCATCCCAAACATCGCCCTGAAAGCGGTCCTGCTGTTCCTCGGAAGCAGCAGCCACTTGCGACTGGGTGTCGAGCCATGCATTCCCTGCAAAGAACCGCTCGCGCGCTTCGGCCCACAATAGATTGCGGTCGCGCTGCAGCTGATCGAGATTAATGACGCCAACCTTCACAGCCCAGAAGCGTCGGCCTCCGGACTCATCCTTCAAATACGTATCATTATTTGTCGTGCCGGCGAAGACATTTGTCGTGCCGGCGAAGACGCACTCGCGTTTCGCTTCGATCACACGCCGACCGTAAGGCAGGCGAATGCGGTCTACTTGACGGGATATGAATGCTTTGACGCGAGACACTTCCGAGGCCGTCATACTGTCCAACTCGGCGAGTTCTATGATCCACACGCCTCTGGTTTGCACGACAGAATCCTTCGAACCAAGTTCAGCGATGTCGTCTGTGGAAAAGGCGTTACCGGCGAGTATTCGAAGTGCTGTGCTTTTGAAAGAACCCTGCGGGCCTTCGAGAAACAACGAGGTATCGACCTTGCAGCCCGGGTTGAGGACGCGGGCCACGGCGCTGATGAGCCACTTTGCTCCCACCGCCCGGAGGGAAGGGCCCCGAGATACAGGGTGAGCCAGTCGTCAATTCGACTGGTGCCGTCCCACTTGAGCGACTCGAGATATTCACGGACTGGATGAAACGGATGCTCGCACGCGACGACCTGCACGGCTTGACCGACGACCTCCTTATTTACGGGATGCCCTGATGCTGAAACCAAGAGCTTTGTAGCTTGCGCATTGGCGCAGAAGGCATGCCGCGATAGTTACTCGGCACTCTATACTCGCGCCCAGTCGTTGTTCCGCGATCTTGCTATGGCGCGGGCAGACGGCAGCTTGCGAAGTTTGCTGGCTCGCCTCAGCCGCATCGATGTTCTGGTAATCGACGACTGGGCGATGGCTCCGCTTTCAGAACCCGAACGCCGCGACTTTTGGGAGATCTGCGAGGACCGTTACCAAGTGCGCTCTACAATTCTGACTTCGCAGCTTCCGGTCTCACGCCGGCACGAACAGATCGGCGATCCTACGCTGGCTGACGGCATCCTCGACCGCCTCGTGCACAACGCACATCGGATCGAGATGCGAGGTGACTCGATGCGGAAGAGTCGAGGAAAGCCGAGCGCCTGATTTTGCAACAATGTCAATACTGAGATGACTTCTGTTCCCCCCGATCACCCGCTCATTGGAACTTGGATCACCTCGGACGAGGATTCGAACGCTGCCTTTGTTTTTTCAGTGTCGAACAATCAGTTTCAAGTTTCAGGTTTCTGCAGATCAGACGGCGAAGAGTTTCAAATCACCGAGTTGACATGGGACGGTGAAGCGCTCAGCTTCGTGGCCCGGATGCCCTCCACAGAGACCATGACCAAGAATGTTTTTCGCATTCGACCCGATGGCACGGCTAACCTTGAGCTGACTACGTACGAGATCTGGAAAAAGCGGGATGTAAAGCCGGGCGAGGAACTAGAAGCCTGGAGATCAAGCTGAAGCAGACCTCGCCGAGCGCTCAGCGCGCTCGGGGCTTCTGTGTGCTGAGGCGGGGCAAGGCCTGCCGCATTTTCCCCGCACCCCTTTGCCCGCTCGGCACATCCTTCCTGCGCTGCGCTCCGGATAAGTTCCTCTTGACGAAGCCGAACACTTTTACCGCACAATCGAGTTGCCAGCGTCGCTATGCTCCGATGGTGTTCGGGATCATCCCGGAATGCCGTTCAGCTTCCCTCCGGAAAGAGCGTTCAGCTTCGCCGAATCCCCAAGCAATTCACGTTGGCTGCACGCGGACGCCATAAGTATAGATTAGATACGCGTTGTCCCCCGAAGTAACGCGGGAGTTCTCACTACCGTGTTTTCGAGAGAACTCGACAGTTGCACGACGCAGCCAGGCTCTCCGACAAGTAACCAGCCCAAGCACAACTCGTTTATCTGCCGCTGTAGTTCTTTTTCAAAATCGCGACGAGAATCATCAGGGACGAAAGAAACCGCACCCAATACGTCCAGGGGCTGCCCTCGTTAGGATGTTCGACAAGAAGAACCGCTGTCCGATTCAATCCCTCAATGATGAACGAAGCCGCGAAGGCGAGGAAGAAAGAATCGCGCGTTGTCCGCCAGAATTTCAAAAAGAAGACCCCCGCCGTCACGGACGCGGTTGCGATCACTCCAAGCAGAAAACCATCAATCATAGAATTCAGTCGCTGCTCCAAATCAGGCCGTATAGCAGCAGGACCATCGCGAATGCCGCGACGGCTAACCTGAGGGAATATAGATTTACATTCGGAAACATAACCAGGTCTACGAAAACCAGGCTGTTGGAAATCGTAAGGCCTGCAAAACACATGCCACTCCAGAAGAGGAGCTTCTTCCTGCTACTGGAATAGCCCCGTAGAAGCAACAGGGTGCATAACAGGCTCGTGGCCGCACCGAGAACATAGATAGCCGGCGCCATAGCTATTTGCGCTCTTTCATAATTCGGAACGCTGTGGCGAATGCGCGCACAGCCGCCGACGGCTTGGAGTGTATCAGCCGGGTTATGCGGATTAATTCATGCCGGTACGCCGAATCAACCGCAGCAAGGAGCCGATCAAGACTCGGCTCTGGTTCGCAGCGATAAATTGGCATCGCCGCTGGTGAAATCACGATTAAGCCCTGCCGAACCAAGTCTTCGAGGATCTCTCTTGCAGACTCAGGAGCCAAGTACAGCGCCTGCCCCATACTCTCAACCGACCAGGGCTTGGGACGGCTGTTCCATAGCAGCAAAAGAGCCTCTAAATGGGGTACTGTGTCGATTCGCTCTTTGACGAACCGATCGACGTCACTGATTCCATCTTGATCGGTCATCCGGATACATGAGCAGGGAATAAACCCTCTATCCTGGGCTTCGGGAACAATCCCGAGTTGCAGACATCAACAACATGAGACAGCAGCGTGGCCACCTCCCTTGGATCGGAAACGTAGCAGTCTGCGGTGGATTCGGTGGACCTGCCGACGCGAACGTTTAGTTGTCCAGAATTTGCCAGGAACATTGACTCATCGGTACGGTCGTCGCCCAGGCAAATACACGCATCGAACGGACCGGCTCTCTCCCGAATGTACTCAAGCGCTGCCCCCTTATCCCACTGAACGGAGGGGCGGATCTCCAGGGCCCGCTTAGCGGCGTGTAGAGCGAATCGGCTCCCGAACACCGAGAGTGAACGCGTTGCGGCGAGAAGCAGCGGCCGGTGTTGAGACTCGGCGACTTGTCGGAAATGGAGGGTAGCGGACAGCCCTTTTTGTTCGACCCATGCCGCAGGCCAGGCAAGCAATGCGGCGGACAGTGTTTCACAGGCGCTGCGAAGCAAGGCATTGCTTTGCCCAGCTTCATGATGGAAGAAATTGAAACCTGCACCGCTGATTTCGAGACCGTGATTGCCCGCGCAGATGGAGGCCGAAGGCACCAAAGTCCTAATGTCATCCAATGCTCGTCCGCTGATCACCGCCAACATCAGACGTGAACATTTGTCCGCCCGAAGCAAAATCCCGGCCGTCTCAGGAGGAAGGCGCGCCGCGTCCGGCCTATCGACAATCGGGCACAGAGTGCCGTCAAAATCGCTGGCTATCAGTATTCTTTCCTTGCTCAGCAGCAGTGAATCGACCTCGTCAAGCATTGACAGACAATGCTTCACTCTGCGGCTCCGGCAAAGGTCAGATCTTCCAGCGCGGTCTCCTGGTACAACCCAGCACTATCGGAAATGCCGGTTAACGTCAGCAGAATCCTACCGGCCCAACGATATACGTTATTGGCGGCAACGATCGACCGCATACGATTCATCCTGCGGCGGCGTTCCTCGGCAGGCATATTGATTGCTTGGTGAATGGCTTCCGCCATTTCGTCCACCGCGAACGGGTTGACAATTAGCGCATCGGCAAGTTCGCGAGATGCGCCGGTGAAGGCGCTCAGGATCAGAACGCCGTCGCCGTCAATGCGGCTGGCGACGAACTCCTTCGCCACGAGATTCATCCCATCATGAAGGGAGGTTACAAGGCAGAAATCGGCCATCAACTGCAGGGCTACGAGCTCACGCTGATCTACATGCCGCCGGACGAAAACGACTGGTCTCCACGCGCCCCGCCCCCACCTGCGGTTGATCGCATCAACCCGTTTCAGCAGTGCGCGGTTCAGTTCGTCATAGTCGGCGATGGCGGTTCGACTCGGTACTCCCACCTGCAGAAAAACGAGGCGTCCGATGTACTCGGGATGTATTTCGAACAGCTGTTCGATCGCATCGAGGCGGTCGGGAATGCCTTTCGTGTAATCGATGCGGTCGATGCCAATGCCCAGGATCTCCGGCACAGTCCCCAGTTCCTGATTCCATTGCGTCCACGCCGTACTCAGGTTTGGGCTGGATGCCAGCTTCACACGCTCCTCAAAATCGATGCTGATCGGAAATGCCCGCACCATGGTGTCATGGCCGTTCCGCGCGATCATCGCGTGCTCACTGTCGACGCGAGCTTCGATCAAGCGATCAATGGTCTCCAGGAAATTAGTGCAATGATACTGAAGGTGGAAACCTAGCAAGTCGTTCGCCAGCATCCCATCCAGGAGTTCCTCTTTCCAGGGAAAGGCCCGGAAAGTTTCCCGATTGGGCCATGGAATGTGCCAAAACTGGGCGATGGTGAGATTTGGATTATTGCGTTTCAAGATGGCGGGGAGAAGCGCCAAGTGATAGTCCTGAATGAACACGAGCGCCGTCTGGCCATTCGCATCCTGCAAAATCGCACTAGCAAAGAGTTCGTTCGCCTCTTTGTAACTCTCCCAATTCCTGGCACTGAAACGCGGCCTGTGAAAGGCGATGTGGCACAGAGGCCAAAGGCCCTGGTTGGCCAACCCGTAGTAGTATTCATCCTCTACTCGCTTCGGCAACCAGACCCGATGCAGTGTGTACGACGGTTGTTCGGGAGGAACTCGGACGCAGTTCTTTGCGTCGACGACCTCGTGATCCGCGTTGCCGCTGCCATGGGCCACCCAGACTCCACCAGATGCTTGCAAGATAGGATCGAGCGCCGTCGTCAGCCCGCTCGCAGCCATGCTGCAAAGCAAACGGCCTCCGGTTCGCGTGTGAATATACGGCTCGCGGTTCGATACGGCGATCAGCTTCACATCCTTCAGGCGTTCCGACACTATTCGTCGAAGCCGATTCTTTGTCCAGGTTTCCATATAGCCTGCGCCCGATCTCCTTAAGCTTAATTTCCTCAACAACTTATCCGCCATCCCTAACTTCCGGCAGTCGACCACAAAAAACGCTGTAGACGAGCCCGGTATAGGATTCGTCCCTGTCTACCGTGTTTTCGGGATATCTTCCATCAGGCTTGATGGTGTCTCATGGGACAGAAGTGGATTCAGATCACCCAGTTGCGGTGAGTCTAACGTCACTGGAAAATGGAGAGCTTAAATGCGATTCGGAAGTGTCGTTTTTGTTATGGCGCTCTTGCTCGGGACAGCAGCATTGGCGGATGACGCTGCCAAGACGTTGACGGGAACCTGGGCGGTATCGTCAGATAGGGCGAACGAGGGTCCAACGACGTGGGTCATCGAACAGAAGCCCGATTCGATCAAGATCACAGAAATCCGAAATTCTGACACCTTAGCGGAATTCGAGTGCAACACGATGGGCCGCGACTGCGATATCAAGGAAGCGGGAAAGAAAACGAAAGTATCTATGTGGTTCAACGGTGACAAGCTTGTCGAACTCGAAACAAGGGGTTCGGACACTCTGAAGCGCCGCTTCGGCCTGAATGCGGCAGGCGATACGATGGATGTGGAGATCATTCCGATATCATCCAGCGGTAAGCCAGAGGTTGTTCAGTTCAAACGTGTCGACGCCGCTGTGGCAAAGAAATAGTTGGTCCACATCGATCTTGGTTGTGGAGCGACACTGAAAAAGGAACATTCAATATAGGTGCGCCGCTCGATACTTCTTGCGTTCGGATTTACTGCCCTACTGCTGATCATAGCGGCGTTGGCGTTTGCGGTCTGGAGGAACGCAAGAAACGCGCAAGAACAGGTTGCCGCGCTGCATGAGGCGCACACGCGTGCCGCCACGGCGCTTAGCGGAATTCGTTCCAACGCTTATCTAATCGGCATTCTGAGCCGCGACTATCTTCTCGACGAGGATCCTACGCAAGCCGACCACTATGTCGCTGAATTGAACAAAATCAGACACGCCACTGAACAGGACTTCCGCGAATTGGAGGCACCGGGTTCCGACGAGGAGCAGAAAACGGCGCTCGCAAAGCTCGGGGCCGAATTCGAGGCCTATTGGGATCCAACGGAAATCGCACTGGATTGGACTCCGGCCGAAAAGCGGCTGCAGCGCCAGAAGGTTCTCCAAGAACGCGTGCGAAGACGAGAGGAGGTATTTTCTCTCACGACTGAGGTCGAGCAACTCATGACCCTCGGGGGACAGATCAAAACCGGCCAATGAGGGACACCTCAAAACCGGCCAATAGAAAACAGGCGGGACGAGTTCTTTATACCCTGTTATGGTCGGCGAAGCAAGAGAAAGT